>Ga0080004_1086382_pt1 | contig 122834 bp, 124 predicted proteins | sample WasSprMetagenome_FD_69207 | JGI IMG/M metagenome (GOLD analysis project Ga0080004, IMG submission 69207) | Sulfidic aquatic microbial communities from Washburn Spring, Yellowstone National Park, USA - WS (SPADES assembly) (version 2) | ecosystem: Environmental > Aquatic > Thermal springs > Hot...
AGGTAGAATACCTAGGGCTAAGATTCCTAGGCTTTGGCTAACACATAGATACAGCTACAGAGTTAGAGATGGCTATGTTGAGATTCTTGGAGGTTTTAGGCTTAGGATTATAGGCTGGGATAAGAGATATGATGCTTACCCAAGCGGGGATGCAATACTGTTATTTAAGGATGGCAAGTTCATTCTAGGGATATCTAAGCATGTACCCAAGCCTGCTAAGTATATTGCTAGAGGTGTTCTAGCTGTTGATATCAACGAGAAGCATATTGTTGTAGGGAATTCACAACATGAACACAGATTTGAAACAGCTGTTAGAAGAGCACTACACTATAAACATCTAGCTGAAGAACTTCAGAAAAAGTACTCCTCTCCAAAGTGTAGTGCTTGGCTTAGGAGGAGAGGAATCCTAAACAGGGTCAGGTACTTCCACAAAAAGGCTAGGAATATTGTTGAAAACTGGGCTAAGAAAACATCGTACAGATTAGTGTCAATGGCTAAGCAACACCAGTATGCAGTTGCTAGAGAAGACTTAACAGGACTAATAGAGAGCCTTAGGAAACTTCCAAAAGAGCATAGGGTAGGATTAACTATTTTAAGCTATAGAAGATTAGAGCAATGGATTGATTGGCAATGCGAGAAAAACGGAGTACCCATAATTGTTGTAGAGCCTAGGGAAACATCAACAACATGCCCAATGTGTAACACAAAACTTAATGAAAACAGCTATAGGAGAATGAAGTGCTTTAGATGCGGTTTCGAGGATGATAGAGATACTGTAGCGGTACTAAATATCGAGAAGAGAGCTTTAATCCAGATGTGGGGAGCTCTGACCCCCTGAATGCCCCTCAGATGACAGATGTATCCCCGAATAGATGAAGAGAACCAATGAACCGCTCTAAAGAAACCCTCACACTTCAGAGCGGGGAGGAGGTCAGGATTATAACTAATGTAAATAATGTTGGTGTTTATAACCAGAGACCTCTATTTATGTACGCAAAGCTTTTAATCCTCCCAAAGGCAAAGATATAATGCAAATGTCGTGGAATATATGGATAGTTCCGAATCCCAAGATGACTCGTCTCATCATAATTATGATGATTTGTTGTTCAGAAGAGCAAGATTAAGTGATGTAGATTCAATAGCTAAGATTTATAATGAAAGTATAGAGTATCTAGACCCAGAGAGTAGGGATTGGATTGAAAGTATTGTTAAGAAAAGAAGTAAGAGATTAAAGATATATGTAGCATCTATAAAAGATGAAATTACTGGGTTTATCATAGTCTATAAGAAAAGAGGTAAAGCTTATATTGATGCTTTTGCTGTTGACTCTAGATTTAGAGGGAGAGGTATAGGTCAACGACTTTTAAGTTATGTTGAAAATGTTTTAGCATCCGAAGGAGTTGAGAAAATTTACCTAAGTGTAAAAAATCATAATAGTAAAGCACTAGGTATATATATTAAGAACGGATACAAAATTTCCAACATAGTATTGATACTAGAATCATTATCTAAAGATGTCAAAATTTACGATCCAAAACCAGATAACGTTACAATACGTATTGAAAATGTCAAAAGATGTTCTTTCCCAAGAACAAAACTTCTAGATACAGCAATATGGAGCAACTTTACATGGGATATAGACGAGTATATATATAGAACAAGTAGAGAAAACGCTATAGCTTTAACTGTATACAAAGGTAGAAGATTGCTAGGTATAGCAAGGTTATTCATCACACAGAACAAGGTATTTGTAGAAAGACTAGCTCTTTCATTCTATAGACCCACAGAATCGATTAAGATAATCGTGCATGCAATAAAGACGAAATTAGCTTCACAACCTATGGTAACTATAACTATACCTGTAGACTCATCAAAATCAGCATTACTAAGAACACTTATACTAATGGGGTTCAAAGTTGTTGATAGCGAATATGTTCTACAAAAAGAGATCACCGAGAATCACTTGAAACAAGGTAGTCTAATCAATGCATTGTTTCCTCATATTGATAAGAGAACCTCATCCAGATAATAACAGTACTAAAATTTATTAACATTTATTTGAAGTGTTATTGAGGGGAATAATATGTCTATTGAGAAGAAATGTGTAGAGATATGTGACGATATTATTGATTGTAGTATATGTGGAGATGATGAATGTGAAAAAGTGTGTAGTGAATTAGAAGATAAATGTCTAAGCATATGTGTAGAAGCTTTAGAAGAATAGTTACTTAAAATTACTGCCCATATTTATATAGCTTGAAACCTTGATTAAATGAGATAATGAGATAATATTAGTATGTACAATGAAGAAGCTTTAGGCCTCTGCTGATAGATGATGTGGCCCCTACCCCCTGAGTCCTTGGAAAAGCCAAAATATTTATCTTCGATTAACTGAGTAGTACTTATTATTGAGAGAGATCTGTGATGTAGAGGTGTTAAAATAATTTCGAACATCGACTATTTTCCATACGAAAAACCTAGAATTGGTCAACTAGAAATTGCAAAATATCTATTTGAAAATATTAAAGATAATAGCATAGCCCTTGTTAAAGCACCAACAGGTTTCGGTAAAACTATTGCAGTTCTCTTTAGTGTATCGAAGATGTTGAAGAAAAAGATTTTTAGAAATTCTATGTATACCGTGAGAACTAGGAATGAGTTAGACTCAGTTATAAAAGAATGTAAAACATTAGATCTTAACTTCATCGTTATATATAGCATAAAGAGAATGTGCCCATTAGTTAGAGAATTGTCTATATCATCTGAAGGTTTTTGGTCTATATGTGCTGTGCTTAGGCTTAGAGGTGAATGTAAGTTTTACTCAAGGGTTAACTATATATCAAGTAGTGATATACTCAATATTGTTAGAGGATCTAAGGATCACATATCTATAGCTAAAAACTTAGCTGAAAAGCTTGGTGTATGTCCATACTATGCCCTTCTCCGATTTACAGATCTTGTTGACATAATAATCTTTACTTATCCCTATCTCTTTAAAGAATCTATATGGTTATCAACTTTCAGAGATCTCGATACTTCACAAACATTGCTAGTGATTGACGAAGCTCACAATTTGCTAAACATAGGGGGTGTTATGGGAGACTCTCTTAGTGTTAAAGATCTTAGAAAAGCTATTGATGAAGCATTAGACTTATCAGCTGAGGACATTGCTGAAGTTTTAAAGAACATCTTATCAATATCCCTCAATAACGTTAATGAGAAAGGTTATGTGTATATAGGGAAGGATAGACTTGGAATAGACGTTGCATTCGTAGATAAAGTTTCAAACTTAGCCTTTACAGCGATAATTAAGGTTATGAAAGATTTTGAGTATAAATACAATATAGCTAAACTAGACCTAGCTCTTTCAAAAATTGCAAAATTCTTATACTCGATTATAAACCCTGATTATGACATCTTTTTATCTAAAGACTTTTACAACCATGTATTACTATCATCTCTACCAATAAACTTCACCCCCTTAAGAAGGGCTCTCGAAAAATTTCCAGCAGTTATAATGATGAGTGCTACTCCACCATCACTCGAATTCCTAGAGAAATCCGTTAAAATACCTATGCATATTTTTCAAATTGATGCAGAAGATTACGGAACCCATAACTATCTAAAGGAGAATTCAATTACTGTGATCTTCATCGGAGCTACAACAAGTTATAAATCTAGAAGCAAAGCTGTTTTTAATATTTATAGAGATTTAATAGAGAAAGTCTACATGGTTACACCTAGAGGTATTACCCTAGCTGTTTATCCGAGTTACGAAGTTATGAATGCTATATTAAGAGAACTTGTTGTTGAAAACGCTTTTACGGAAAGTGGTCATGCTATCTCAGAAATTATGAGCTCTATAATTTCTAAACCTAAAGTTCTTCTAAATGTTGTTGCTGGTGGGAGACTGGCTGAGGGTATAGAGTTTACTTCTAATGGTGTAAGCCTGGTTAAATCAGTTATTGTTGTAGGTGTACCTTATCCACAACCAGATGAGTATGTGGAGAAGTTTAGACAAAGCGTTATTGGGAGTGGTGGAAGTTACATTGATTATTATAGAGATATAGCAATCGTAAGAATTTTGCAAGCTGTTGGTAGAGCTATTAGGAGTGAAAATGATTATGCATTTGTTGTCCTAGCAGATAGAAGATATGTAAACCCAGAGCTGTTGAAAAGACTGGGGCTAAGACCTAGAGTTGTGACTAGCAACATTAATAAGTTGGTTCAAATTGCTGAATCTTATTTTAGTCAAGTTGAGAAGTAATTAAATAAGCTTTGCCATTAAATGTATAAAAATAATTGATATTATCTACTTACTCCATACAGATTTATACCATGTCACAAAGTCTTTTAGTGTTGCTTTTGCATGCAATATGTATGAAGAGCTGTAGCTAGAGGTTATAATGTTTAGATATTTACCTATAACCTCTTCTGCAGGCTCCACTTTGTTTGCTTCACACCATTCTAGGAATGATTTAACAACTTTTAGCTTAGTCTTCTTGGTGCTAGCAGAATAGCCTGTTAAAGTTTTCTCAAACTCGTTGATTATATCATCTACGGATATAGTCAACCATTTATTACTTTCTATCCAATCCTTTAGTATTTTATTAATTAGATCAGCCGGCTCTATTCCTAACTTTTTAGATGCTAACGTGATTTTAGAAACCGTATATGGGTCTAAGTTTAACACAGATGCTTCGACCATTTTCTCTACCAAGTGTAGGCTTAGCAATAAAATGTATTTAAGATGCAAATCTTATACTACTTTACCTCTACACCCCTTAGACTCTTTACCCAATAACTGTCTACAGATTCTACAAATCCTTTAACTAGTTTAATTGCATTAACAATATCGTTTAAATCTATTACTTCAACAGATGAATGTAGATATCGTGTTGGAATAGATACAACGCCTGTTGGCACTCCCTCCCGGTTTAGCTGGATTACTGAGGCATCTGTTGTACCTCCAGATAAAATTTCAAGTTGATATGGTATCCCTAGTTTTCTAACAACTTCAATAAGTTTATCAACTATCTCTTTATGAACAATTATACCTGAGGCACTTCTACCATCGGCAATTTTTATAGCAGGTCCTTTACCTAGCGATGTACACCATTCATATGGAGGAACACCAGGTATATCATTTGCAACTGTAACATCTATTGCAAGCCCTAGATTAGGGTTTATAGTGAAAGCCGCTGTTCTAGCTCCTTTTAATCCTACCTCTTCCTGGACCGTAGCCACTAGATATACATCAGCATCACTATTCTCTATCATTTGAAATGCTTTCAAAGCTACTGTAAGTCCTACACGATCATCGAAAGCTTTTCCTGTAACTCTAGAAGTTGTTAACTTCACAACATCTCTATCGAATACTACAATGTCCCCTATATCTATACCCATATTCTTAACCTCATCTCTAGACAAAGCTCCTATATCAACAAATAACTCCCTCATCTCAGGAACTTGCCTTGCTTCTTCTGGTTTAGCAGCATGAGGAGGTTTAAGACCTATTACCCCTCTATAAATTCTGCCATCCCTAGTCTTGACTATAACGCGTTGGAAAGTTAACGATCTTTCTTGAATCCCGCCAATAGGTTGAACTCTCAAGAATCCATTATCCTCTATATGTGTTACAAACAGCCCTATTTCATCCATATGAGCTGCTATCATAAGCTTTGAATCCCCATTTCTACCACGTTTCAATGCTATAACATTCCCAAGAGAATCAACCCATACTTTATCAGCTGAGTTTTTAACAAGGTCTATTACAATAGTTCTTACATCGTTTTCTCGTCCTGAAGGAGCTACAGCTTCACATAGCATTTTAATATAATTAAATATTTCATCTAGAGCTATAAACATTTATGTTCACCGAAGTGTAGAGAAGATGGTTTAAGGCTATAAATGTTGCTGTATAACCTTTAAAAATATATTGGTTGAACATAAGGTATTAAATCGTTGGACATGTTGATGATATGCATATAACATCGAGTTTTTATATAGTTAAGAATATCTGTGCATACGCAAAAGATTTTAAGAAAGCTTTAGGTGTTTATCTCATAGAGAGTGTTTAAAATGGTTAAGTTTGGTAAAATTTTAGTTACAGGTGGGGCAGGGTTTATAGGTAGCCATTTTATCGATTTTATAATAGAGAAAAATGTTACAGACGAAATTGTAGTTATAGATAATCTTAGTAGTGGTTCTATTGACAATATAAAACACCATATTGAAGCTAAAAAAATCGACCTTGTAATAGCTGATCTTAAGCATTATGATCAAACTTGGATCTCAAAGTTTAAGAATGCTGATGCTGTTATACATTTAGCTGCTAATCCAGAAGTAAGAGTTTCTTCAACTGAGCCTAGGATCCATTTCAATGAAAACGTTTTAGCCACATTTAATGTTCTAGAGGCTTCTAGGGTAAACGATGTAACTTTACACTTCTTTGCCTCTAGCTCTACCGTATACGGTGATGCAAAAGTTATACCAACACCAGAGACATACCCATTAGAACCTATATCAGTTTACGGTGCATCTAAAGCTGCTTGCGAAGTTCTCTACCACTCTTATCATAGTTTGTATGGGTTTAGTATAGCAATAGCAAGGTATGCAAATATAGTAGGTCCTAGATCTTTTCACGGTGTAATAATTGATTTTATAAATAAACTTAGAAAAGATCCTATGAGACTAGAGATCCTCGGCGATGGGACTCAGAAGAAAAGCTATCTATACGTTCGAGATGCTGTCGAAGCATCGTTTATAATTCTTAAACTAGCTAAAGAAGTTAAAGGGTACCATGTATATAATATTGGAAACGAAGATTGGGTAACAGTTAAAGAAATAGCTGATATTGTTGTAGAAGAGTTAGGTTTAAAGAATGTTCAATACGTATTTAAACCTGCGACACTTGATGGTAGAGGCTGGCCTGGGGACGTTAAGCTAATGTTGTTGGATATCAATAAGATTAAAAACATTGGATGGAGACCTACACTAAGTTCTGCCGAAGCTATAAAAATGACTGTTAGAAACATTTTAAGAAGTAAAAGCTAGATAATTATTTACTAAAAACATTAGATTCATCAGATTTTATAATTTAATAGCAGGTTTCTAGCAATCCTTCTTCTCCACATCTATGGCAATGTGTTTAGAGCTTTGAAACACAATTCAATATTTTTTCTCTCAATCTAGAAGCGTTTTCTTCGGGAACAGAATCGTATGTAAAGTTTCCTCCACCTGTTTCCATTCCTGCTGCATATTTAAGTTTACCTTCATCCCTAAACATTCCGTAGATCTCGATATGCATATGGTAGTACTCGTAATCTCCTTTTAGTGGAGCTTGGTGTAAAACCATTATATATGGCGATGGCTTAGAGAAAAGAATTTTAAGACCACATAGAACTACTTTCAATGTTTTTACTAAGTCATATACCTCGTTGTTTGTTAACTGTGTAAGTAACTGGGTATGTTTTCTTGGATAGATATGTATCTCGAATGGCCAGTGTGAATAGTATGGTAAGAAGCTTATCCAGTTATCTGATGTATATAGTAGTCTAATCTTATCCTCGATCTCTATTTCCATGATTTTGCAGAAGAGGCATTCTTTATTTTTATTCCAATATTCTTCAGCATTTTTAAGCTCTCTTTCAACTCTAGTTGGTATAAAAGGTGTAACATATATTTGACTGTGAGGATGCGTTAAGGATACCCCTATTTCTTTTCCTTTATTTCTGAACCAGAGGAAATATAGAGCGTAGTCTTCTTTTGAGATCTCTTCCTGTTTTTCCTTAACCATGCTTATGACATAGGCTATATCTTCAACAGGTAGATCACATATATCCTCAAGGTCATGCTGAGGCGTTTCTACAACTACAAAACATTTTCCCAATGCTTTCGAAGTTTTATAAAATCTGTGTTTGCGAGGCTCGGGAGCGCCGGGGTTTAGCATTGGAAATCTATTCTCGAGTATAAGAGCTTTCCACCCATAACCAGTTTCAGAAGTCCCTGGACAGAATGGGCAAAAATTAGAAGGTTGCCATGGTCTAAAGCTTCGAATGTTCGATACCATTACCCATTCTCCTAGTGTTGGATCCCATCTTAATTCCATAACAAGCTCTCTATCTCTATTCAAGGGGTTTCACCTTACTTTGTAATGTATAGTTACCCCTTCATCAATCTCTACAACCCATCCTCGAGCACCGTAACCAAGTTCTACAACTTTTTTAACAGCTTCTTCAGCTACATCTCTTTTATCGAAGAGAGCTATTACTGCTCCTCCTAATCCAGCTCCTGAAAGCTTTGCTCCTAGAGCTCCAAGCGAAATCAGCTTCTCTACAAGAGCATCTATTTGAGGTAGACTTACATCGTATAGTTTACTTAATAATATATGCTGATACTCCATGATCTTTCCTACAATATCTATATTGCCTTTAGCTAGGGATTCTTTTGCTTCTTCGAGAGGTATGCCCAGTACTTCAGCTACTTCATTAATTGAGATATTCTCGCCTTTGATTAACTTAAGTGCTAGGAGTGTTGATCTATGGGTTTTCAACGTAAACAATATTCTATTCCTGGATTTCTCTGGCAAAAACTTTAAGTAAGGCTCTAATATTTTTAGGTCTAAAGATTCCCATTTAGGCTCCCAGTACTTTTGACCAAGCATTACCCTGATATTCTCTGGGGCAATCTCCATCAACTTCGATAAACCTTCATCAATCTCATGTTGTCTAACAGGGTGGATATCAGCTGTACTATGCCTAATGCCTGTGTCTACAACAGCAAAGCAACCGTGAATAACAGGTAGTATCTCTACATTATATGGAGGTCTCGTCTCTATGTATACAATACGACCAAATGTTGCTGCATATTGATCTAAACGACCACAGGGTATACCCATAACATCGTGCTCAGCTATGTAGGCATATTCAGCTATATCTTTAGGTGTTAACCCTAAGCCAAATATCTCATTGAAAGCCGCTAGAACAGATACAAGAAGTGTTCCACTACTCCCTAAACCTGAGCCTATTGGAACCCAGCTATGTATCCAGATCCTAGCACCTCCAATCCTATATCCCTTAGACTTGAGTAAAGAAACTACTGCACGAATATAATTACCAAACCATTTCTGCTTATCTAAAAATACAGGGTTATGAATAGAGAACGTATCTATAAAATCGTGCGATTCTTCACGTATATTCGCAGAACCTACTACAATATTATCATCGTTTGAATGTTTTAATGCTACATATGTTCTCAGATTTATTCCCACAGCAACAACAGGTAGTCCTTTATAGTCTTGGTGGGTATTAAGGAAATCTAATCTTCCTGGTGCAGATACTATTACATCTGGATTCTCACTGAAAATCTCTCTGAACCCCTTCTTAACCAACTCTATGTTTACTTCGCAACACATATAAACTTCAACCTAGTTTCCTGTAATAGCTACTAAATTATATACTTTGTCTTTATTGTATCAACATTTCCTGTTTTCAATACATAAATTATATTAGAAAGGCATTACAATAGATCTAATTCTAAGATTTTGATTTACGTAAGAGCTAAAGGCATGTGCATAGAGACTTCTGTACCCATCTACAATTAGGAGTTTAGGTCTTGCTTCTTCAACATAGTAAACAAGCTCTTTGAAATCAGCATGCCCACTTAGACCTACAATCCATGAGTTGCCTTGCCTTGCTATAGTTTTTCCATACCTACCTGTAACAAGTACATGAGCTAGATCGTTTCTTCTCTTTAAATAAATGAATTTTGAAGCTAAGTTGAACTCTATATACCATCTACTCTTCTTTATTTCTTCAGCTTCTCTCGAACCTTCTAAAAAAATGTTGTCCACGTTGTATCCATATTTTTGAAGTACTGTATATATGTTCCACTGGCTTTGCGGTAGTACGAAAGGTATATCTATTCCCCATTCCCTTAGCTTCGCCATTACATCATTTATCTTCCCATAGTAAGCATAGATTACAACAGGTCGTTCTACTAGTAGTTTTCTCAACAACTTTACGAACGCATTCATAATATTTTCTTCACTTTCTCTAATATACGATGGATCTCCATATGTAGCATCTATTAATAGTATATCGAGATCCTTAAGAATATCTGTTTTAATCCCTGGATTCCTAAAATCCCCTGTATATCCTACTCTACAGTGATTTAACTCTAGAACTACTTGACATGCCCCAGGTATATGGTCTGCCTTATATACGGTTAACTTAGAATATTCTTTTGTATCTAGATCTAGAGTCTGGTAGTAATCCAAGGGAAAAGTCTTTAGGTTAGGTATACTGAAACCCATAACCTTTAGCAAGTCTATGGTTATAGGTGTCCCAATCAATAACTTGCTATACGCTATACTCTTATCTAGATCAATTATATGGTCTGAATGTATATGTGTTACAAAGCGATAGATACACCCATTCTCGTGACCATCAATACAGATATTGTATGGAAAGATTATAGCACCCCTCTGACCTATAGCAACATCCATAGCTATACCTCTTCATTTAGGTAGCTAATAATATCTTTAGGTCAGTGCAGTTATAAGGTGTTTCGTTATATAGCTTCATCTAGAGCTCCATATTCACCAGAATATTCATCACCGATATCTTTGTCATGCCAAGTTATCGGCGCATTACCATGTCTTATAATGGGTTTGTCTACTTTTGATAACAATACCACTCTACTTGGTAAACTTTCTGAAGCAATGTTGTACCCTATCTCCTTAGCGAGCTCTGTAGCTATTCTCTTAACCTCATCATGGCTCGGCATATCCGATCTACTCAACCTTAGTATTGATGAACCGATATGCATATAGGCTTTAACCTCTATGAATGTAGGTTCTGCTAGGCTGAGTATCTTCGTCCATCCCTCTACAGCCTTCTTATGCATGTTAAAACTCTTAACCAACGTTATTCTGACAACTGTTGGTGATGTGAAACTAGGTAGCATTTCGAGTGTTTCCATGGTTTTTCTCCATAGTTCTGGGTAAACTGGGTTGTTGAATTTCTTGTAACTTTCTTCATTGTATGCTTCTAAGGATATGTAGAGTTGCGAAGGTTCTTCAGATAGATTAGCTAGTACCTCTGGTTTAACTCCTCGTGTTACTAGGAAAGTTGTTAAACCTATCCCGTGAAACTCCTCTATGAGTTCGCTTAGTCTTGGATATAGCGTTGCTTCTCCAGTTAAGCTTATTGCTACATGTTTTGGGTTTAGTGATTCTTCAAACATCTTTCTATCAACATTTGGGTACTTCTTGTAGCCGCTAACAGTTCTCTTATGTTCTTTTATAGCCATTTCAACTATAAACTCTGGGTCGTCTACATGTGAAGGAAATTGATGCCATCCAGTTGGTCTGTACCTCCAACAATGAAGACAGTAGTTTGAACACCATAAAACTGATGGAGAGAACTGTATACATCTATGAGACTCGATACCATAGAATTTAGCTTTGTAGCAAAAAGTTCTCTCTGTAAGAGCTTTGTGAACCCAGTAGCACTTCTTTACAGCACTATGGTAACCTATTACATGGTATTTCTGCTTACGTAAGATGTTAAGATAGTTAACTGCTAGGTGTTTAAGTGTAGCTTCTGAGGTTCTCATAAAAGTCTAAACCTATTCAACATTAGGGTATATTTAGCACTATAATAAGTATAACGCTGTAGACTCTGTAGAGGCTTGAGCTAATGAAAAAATCTGTTGTTTTATTTCACGGTGATTGTGATGGGGCAATAGCTGCTGGACTCTATATTAGAAGGTTTCTTAGGGATCTATACCCAGATCAGATAATTTTAAGACATTCACATCCATGGAGACTTAATGTAGATTTAAGGAAAGTTTTTTCAGATCCTAATACAGAGATTGTAGTCTTAGTAGATCTCGCATTAAGTGAAGAAAATATCGATCTACTGCTTAACAAGGTTAGGAAAAGGATTTCGATAACTATTATAGATCACCATCAATCATCTGAGAAAGTCATTTCACAATTGAAAAGTATGGAGAACGTTAAGGTATTATGGGCTGTAGTACAGTCAACACCACAGGTATTAGCTCAAACAGTTCTAAGAAATCTAAATAACTACGAGATGCTACTTATAAATGTTGCAAATGTTTGTGAAGGTGGTAATATAGAGGACGAGAATGTAAGAAACGTAGCTGATAAAGTTAAGCTTGTTTTAGCTGTTGAGCCAACGAATGTAGAATTTATACATAAAACCGTTGATTATATCATTAAGGGAGAAGAGTTCTGGAATACCCAAATATACAATGAAATATACTGGAAGGCTAAGTGGTTATTAAACCTCTTGTTAAAGAAAATGACATCCAATTCTAAGAGTGTCTGCGATTGGGATATAGTATCTTTTACATCTTCTGAATCCCTAATTTTTGCAGGGCTTTTTGGAGTAGCATCTTCAGAACATATGAAGAAACGTAAGAAGTCTATCATTTTGATAAGGGAAGAGGAAGATAAGATTGTAGTTACTGTTAGATCTACGAAGAAGAAAGCTCTTGAAATATGTCAAGCAATAATGCGAAGTATAGACATGAGAGCTAGGAGTACCTTTGGAGGGCATAAGGAAGCTGCCTCGTTAACCATTAAGAAGGTCTATAGTCTTAATGAGGTTGAGAAAATAGTTGAAAATGTTATAAAGAGCTCTGAATGTGTTTAGAAATGAATGTATGTATCGATATTGATACGTCTAACTGTAGCGATTTAGTACAGAAGTTAAACATAGTGAAAAAAGATATGGTGTTAATAATCGTGGGACTGATGAGTATAGAATACACTGGTAGAGCTTCATCGTATGCCTCAACAGGGTCTAGACTACTTATAATGAAACCTGATGGTTCTCTTCTTGTACACGAACAATCACGTGTTGATCCTCTTAACTGGCAACCCCCTAGGTCAACAGCTTACTTCGAATGTTATAGCGATAAACTTAGGATTAGATCTGTAAGAGAAAATCCTCGCGAAGAAGTGATAATAGAGTTTTCTGAAATTGAATTTGCTAGAGCATGTAGATTATCTCATACAAAGCTTACGGTAGTTGGAAGAGAATCTGACGTTGTCAAAGTACTTATCACGAACCCTTCTGCTATAGAAGAGAGTGCTACTATCATAGGTGTTGATATTCCTACACCGTATGGCAAGGTAGATATCTTGATGAAAAAAGACGACAAAATTATTGTAGTTGAGGTTAAAAATGAAAAAGCTGGTATTTCGGCTGTTGTACAGTTAAAGAGGTATGTAGAATTCTACATTAGCCGAGGCCATAAGGTTGAAGGGGTTTTAGTTGCTCCAGATATTTCCAGCGATGCTATGACTATGATCATTAGGGAGGGGTTCAGATTCATAGATGCCAATACTTTAAAGAGAGGTAGTTTAACAGATAAAACTCTAGAAAAGTTCTTTAAAACAAGAAGGAAATAGATTAACGGTGGTTCGAATGAGTGAACTTATTGAATCTATACCTACTTTAATTAAAGATACCATGGGTATCAAAGAAATAGCGAGGAACGAAAGAAAAGGTTGTGTTACACTTATTCTAGAACCTAGTCCTGATGTACTTACATACCATGGTGAACCCCATGGCGGATACATCTCCCTTATATCGATGGTTAGCGCTGAGCTTGCAGCTACAAGCTTGCTTAAGGAAGAAGAAGTTCTCGTTGTTGTTAATCACAATGTAAACTTCTTGAAACATGTAGAAGTCTACAACCAGGAAATCGATGTTGAAAGCTGTGTGCTTAGCAAGGGGGAGAGGATAATTTATATAGAAACAAAGGTAAGGGGCCGGGGAGAAGATATAGCTCAAGCTCTTACATCATTCATTGCAGAGAAGCGTTATTAGTGATGGTATTCCATGGAGATAAAGTTTATAGCTTTCGAAAGCATGGGTATTAGATCCCAAGCATTATTCGTACAATTAAAAAATGTGAACATTTTCATAGACCCTTCAGCTGCATTAGCACCCAGAAGATTTGGTCTACCTCCACATGTTTACGAAGTTGAGAAACTTTTAGATGTTTTCAACAATATAGAGAGTTATTTAAAAGATAGCGACGTTGTTATCCATACACATTATCACTATGATCACCATGACCCAGGGAGATTTATTGATATCGATCTTTATAAAAGTAAGATTGTCTATTTAAAAGATCCTCAGAATTTTATCAATACATCCCAGAGAATAAGAGCTTCAAAATTCATAAAAATTCTGAAGGATAGAGTTAAAGAGATTAAAATAGCTGAAGGGCGAAAAGAAACTTTTCCGTATACTAAGGTAAGTTTTTCTTTCCCACTTCCCCATGGTGAATCTGATAGACTTGGTTATGTAGTTGCCATATGTATTGAAGAAAAAGATGATGCTCTACTCTTTACCTCAGATATAGAAGGAGGACCTCTAGAAAACCATAGGGATATACTTGGTTTTTGCAAACCTAGAATAGCAGTAGTAGATGGTCCGCCTACATATTTATTAGGTTATAGATATGGGGAAGAAAGTTTAAGATCATCAATTTATTTCCTTATACAACTTCTAGAACTTGAATCTTTAGAGACCCTTATCCTAGACCATCATCTATGTAGAGACCTTAGCTATTCTGAGAAGGTTAGCGAAGTAATTACTAGAGCAAAGAGCTTAAATAAAGAGGTGAAAACTGCAGCAGAGGTATCCGGATCGCAACCGTTACTCTTAGAAGCTATGAGGAAAGAACTTTATAGAGAAAGACCTGAGAATGGTTTAAATAAGCTTAAGTCTAGGTATAAAGGTTCTGAATTAAAAGAGTTAGACCAGCTATTCGGTGAAGATCGGTGAAGATCTTAGCTATAAGCGATGCCCATGGATATATCGATCTCTTGCTCAAAGTTTTAGAGAAAGAAGTGAACATAGATCTAATATTGTTCGCAGGCGATATAGCTCCTTATAAAGCACCTTATAAAACACGTGAATACCTATTAAGAGCTTTAGATATATCTAAGATGTATAGGGTAAAACTTTTCGTAGCTGTACCTGGTAACATGGATATCTTGGAACACTATAACGATGTTTTATCTGATATCTATATAAACATTCATAACAAGTATAGGATCTACAACAATACAATGTTCATAGGCTTTGGAGGAACTGTTAAAAGTCCTTTCAATACTATTCTTGAATATAGAGATGAAACTATAGAGAGTTCGCTTCTAAATCTTTACAAAAATATCAAGCCTTTAATAAATGAAGATAAGATTTTAATCTTTTTAACTCATACTCCTCCGTATAACACTAAATGCGATATAGCTTATACTGGTGAACACATTGGATCCAAAGGAGTTAGAAAGTTCATAGAAGAATTAAAACCTTTATTAACTATTTGTGGACATGTTCATGAATCACGATGTATTGATAAGATTGGTATAACTATTGTTGTAAACCCTGGACCTCTTTTTAAAGGTTTCTACAGTATTATCGAAGTAGAGAACAAAGAGATTAATGTTCATCAAAAAAGTCTAACCTGAGCTCTTATTTAATTCCGCTAACCATTTCTTTAGTATTTCTAAATCTTGTGCTCCTGTTTCTTGGAGCATTTCGATATATATTTCAATTCTATCTATTGGCACTATCGTAGCCGTTGATGATGATACCTCTACTATAACATCTCCTAGTTTATATATAGCTACAGACTCACCTGCTTCATTATATCTGTAAATTCTATAGAGATTCTGTTTGGATTCGAGCACATTTTCAAGAAGACATGCACAGCATTCCGAAAGTACTTGTATATCCATTGGAAGTAACAATGAGAACTCGGAGATACATGGATCATCAGGTACACAGCTAGGACATAACGTTAAGAGATCATCAATATTATTGAATAGTTCTTCTACAATATTTCTCCAGTTCATTGCTATGTTTACCCCCTTCTTTCAGTTACTTTTTCGTATAAATCAAGCGTTACTTGTCCTAGTTTTTTATCTATATCCTCCTTCTTAAGATTTAAGAATTGTTCGGCAAGGTTTTCTATAATGTTTCTCACGATATCTATCGCTTTACCTTTGGGAATACGTAGAATATCTGCTGATAAATCCCAGCTAGAACCTTGTAAAACTTTGACTATGGATACCATCTCTTCAAGTTTGTTAAGTTTTCTACAGTTTTTCTTTTGAAACCAGTAGTGTTTGACCATTCTTAGAATAACATCGTTACATGACTCATACGTCATGTAACCATCTATATAGCTAAGCAATCTATCTAACTGTATAGGTGTTAATAGCAAATCTTTGCATTGTTCCTCTATCCTATCAATATCAAAGTAGCTATCCGCATTAAGAAGAAGATAGGCAACCTCTACCTCTAAATCTTTGTATGTATCATATAAACTATCTAATAGTTTAAGTTTGAATTCTTCATATAGTACTTTTGCTATCTCTCTCCATCTCTCGTTCAATGGTTTTATTACTAAAACTGTATACTCTGCACTAACAGGATTTCTATCAGGAGATATGTGTACAGGTATAAACCCATTCTTTAGCCAGAACTTGAGCAATTCTTCAGTTGCACCAAAACCACTACCTATCCAATCATATCTTCTCTCAATAGATTCTTTTACAAGCATTGAGAGGAGATGTGACCCTATCCCTCTGCCATGGACATCAGGATGAACAGCTATTCTAACAATCCTCCATCCTTTACCATTGGCAATCTCCCTTAGCCTTCCATGTTTTAGAAGTCTGTCAGGTATGATATTCCCAGGGATCTTACCCCCTCTTAGCAACGAATCTATGTATTCACCTGGTATAGGGCCTTCTTCTGCTAGCTGAGCGGCTGCAACTATTTTTCCATTCGGTAGTGCAAGACCTCTTATACTGTGGTGAGGAGCATCGGCTATCATGCCGAGGTCATCCGGTTCATTTCTATAGTGAGCAAGAACATATATTCCAAATAACCTCCTCAGAATATTTTCATTTTCTAATGTAAAGAGCTTCTCAGAATCTAGAATAAGGTATATGAACTCTTTGTTCTCTATATACCTTAAATCTTCTTCAGTAAGAATATCAGGTTCTGCATCGAGAAGTAAAACTCTGAAAACCCATCTCTCAATAGGGTCATTCATACTATACCGTATCGGTTCCTCCATCTCGTATATCATAAGCTTTGTCCTCTGGTCTTCTCTAAGTTTTTTGAGAAATCTTATCGAGAATCCTCTCCCAGCTCCTTCATAACCATGTATAGTTGTAGCAAATATAGTTCTCTTGAATTTTAACCATATTTTGTGAAGAAGAGGTACAGGTATTCCTGCTGCTTCATCTACAGCAACTATATCTACATCTTGTTTAATAACTGTGGCAGGGTTCCAATACTCTATACTAAACCTATCTCCTTTCAACTCTATCACAGATCCTTCTTTCTCAATAACCCTATGATCCAACCCTAGAACAGACAAAGCCTTACGTGCTAACATCATGAGGGATTGAACATTGGATACCTCTGGAGCTGTTACAGCTACCCTAACTCTGTTCCTAGTTTTCAACAAACAACTTATTATCCCTGCCAACGCTATCCCTATCGCACAAGACTTCCCTCTTCCTCTATCAGCTATAAGCACGACGGCTACTCTTCTATACGGGTTCTTAGGCTGGTCTATAAGTTCTTCTATTATTTTAATAGCCTCCACTTGGTTTTGGGTGAGAGCCAGTTTATATAAATCTTGAGGAAACTTTGCATCCAATGGAATCTCTATAACCTTAGATTGTTGCAATGCTATGTTTAGCTCTTCAAATTTTACAACTTTATCTTCATCAACATCGAAAATATATATACCTTCACTAACCATCGTTACATTTTGAAACCACCGTACGAAAACTTTCCTAGGTTCCGGGTATTGAGGTACTGCTAACGACATTTGAAACAAGTTTTTCCGGTTGGGCCATTCTCTCCATCTAGGTGTAAGCATTACTACTATGCCACCACCTTCAACTATGTTGACAAGCCTTCCTACATCGTTCGGTTTTAAGCTGTTTACAAGATCTAGAACAAGTACTTGATATGTTGTTCCTAAATACTTTTCACATCCTTCATAAACTGATATCTCTACATCCACATTATCTCTTATCTTCTTCTCTATGAATTTTTTCACAAGCTTTTCGAAAATCTTCCGCCTATATTTTGCATCTTCGAATTCATCATGATATACGTAGAGTATCTTTACCTTGTTTTTCTTGTTTAAGACCCACCTTAGATAAGATAACACAAGGTCTACGCAAAGAACACTCTGTTTCTCTACATTATCACTTGAGAGGATTACTGCTAGTCTATATCTATGTTTTAAAGCTTTTCTAACTTCCTTCCCAAATCTCTTTCTGAATTCTCTGTATTCTTTAGATATAAAGAAAGGAATCTTCTCTCTAAGCCTTGAAAACTTAGTAGACAAATTTAGCACCTTAGACTAGAAATGTAAACTAGTTGATGTCCTCATCTCTAGAAAGATTTTTACATATATAGCATCTTCCTTAACAATTCTTCTTTTACTTTCTCATAAGCTTGCATTAATTCGCCTGTTAGGCTTGGTTTCACATATTCCATTGCTTTCTTAAAGTATTTAAGTGATATTGGTCGAGGCTTTATATCTTCTCTTAAGGCTAGCATCACTGCTTCTCTCACAAGAGCTTCTAAATCAGCTCCACTATATCCTTCAGTTATCTTTGCTAACTCCATTAGGTCAACATCTTCATCTAAAGGTATTCTCCTTGTGTGTATCTTCAGTATTTCATATCTTGCTCTAGGGTCTGGAGGTGGTACATAGATGATCCTATCGAATCTACCTGGTCTAAGAAGAGCTGGGTCTAGTAGATCTGGTCTATTGGTAGCACCCATGACTACTACTCCTCTAAGAGGCTCTATACCATCCATTTCAGTCAATAGCTGGTTTACTATCCTATCTACAACACCTGATGTATCACGACCCCTCATACCTGCTATCGCATCTACTTCATCGAAGAAGATTATTGCGGGGGCTGCTCTCCTAGCTCTTCTAAAAATCTCTCTAATAGCTTTTTCAGATTCCCCTACCCATTTACTGAGAACCTCAGGACCTTTAATAGCGATAAAGTTTGCACCACTTTCTGTTGCTGCAGCTTTTGCTAGTAATGTTTTTCCACAGCCAGGAGGACCATATAAAAGAATACCCTTAGGAGGTCTTATACCCATCTGCTCAAATATATGCGGGTACTTAAGAGGCCACTCAACTGCTTCTCTAAGCTGTTGCTTAACTTCATCTAAACCTCCAATATCATCCCAATGAACCTCTGGAACCTCTATAACTACCTCTCTCATTAGTGATGGTGTTATATTACGCATAGCATTGAGGAAATCTATCATCGTTACCTTAAGCTTCTGGAGCAGTTCTGATGGAATAGGCTTGTCTAAATCTATCGCATGGCTCTTAAGGAACCTCCTCAGAGCATTCATAGCAGCTTCTTTAACCAAGGCTGCTAAATCAGCTCCTGTATATCCGTGAGTCATTTCAGCGAGTTTATCGAGATCAATATCTTCTGCTAACGGTACATTCCTTGTATGTACTGCTAATATCTCTCTCCTTGCTCTTTTATCAGGTGGTGGAACCTCTATCTCTCTATCGAATCTCCCTGGCCTCCTTAATGCAGGATCTACCGCATCAGGTCTATTTGTAGCACCGATGACTATTACCTTGCCTCTTTCCTTTAATCCGTCCATCAATGAAAGTAACTGTGCCACAACCCTCTTCTCTACTTCTCCAACAACTTCCTCTCTCTTAGGTGCTATAGCGTCAAGCTCATCAATAAAGATTATAGCTGGTGCATTTTTTTCAGCTTCTTCAAATATCTGTCTAAGCCTTTGCTCAGATTCACCGTAGTATTTAGACATAATCTCTGGTCCGTTAATAGCTATAAAATATGCACCTGTTTCATTAGCAAGTGCTTTTGCTAGTAATGTTTTTCCACAGCCAGGAGGACCATATAAAAGAATACCCTTAGGAGGTTCTATACCAAGTCTTTCGAAGAGCTCTGGATGTTTTAAAGGTAACTCAACAATTTCTCTTATCTTCTCCTTAACTTCCTCTAGATCGCCTATATCTTCCCAAGTAACCCGTGGAATACCTGGGGGAGTAACTCGAGCAGGCTCTAACTTAATTACTATATCTGTTGTCTCAGTAACATAAACAACTTGACTGGGGACTGTGGAAAGCACTCTTAACCTTATAGGGTTCCCAAAGTAACCAAAGTAAGAAACTACAACTAGATCCCCTTTAATCAAAGGTTTTTGAAGAAGATCTCTTTTAACGTATTGAGCAAGAGTTCGAGCATAATGCTCTTTGTATCTAGGATCGTAATCCGCACCTAGGAACTCACCATCAGCAAAAGCCAAAATAACTCTTTGAGCTGGTACAGCGTAAGCTCTTTTAACAGTAATGAGATCTCCTACGCTAACCCCTAGAACCTCCCTCATGAAGCCGTCTATCCTAATAATTTCATAGCCTTCATCTTCAGGATAAGCAGGCCAAGCTTGAGCGACTGTAACCCCTTTCCTACTTCTAATCTCTATATAATCTCCTACCTCTATTTTCAACTCCTTAAAAACTTTTCTAGGAACTCTAGCGATTTTCTTACCTACATCTCTTTGACGTGCAGATTCAACTCTTAATGCAATCTCTGGTTCTGCATTTGACACAATAAACACCCATTCAAACTACACTATTGATAGTGTTTCAAAGTATATAAATTTAAAGTCTATGAATGAATCTCTATCTCGCTGTAGTAAAGGAAAAAATAAAGTAATGATGTATCAGAGATAAAGTAACGATGTTACTTCTTTAAGTGTTTTAGTGTTGCTTGTGCAGCTGCAAGTCTTGCTACAGGTACTCTGAATGGTGATGCTGATACGTAGTCTAAACCAGCTTTGTATAGGAACATTATTGAGTCCGGATCTCCTCCATGTTCTCCGCATATACCTATCTCTATCTTTGGATTCACTTGTCTAGCGGCTTTTACAGCCATTTCTACAAGCTTGCCTACACCTTTAGTATCTAGCGTCTGGAATGGGTTGCTGAATAGTATCTTTTCCTGTAGATATATAGGTAGGAACTTGTTCTCAACATCATCTCTACTGAAACTGAATGCAGCTTGCGTTAAGTCGTTCGTACCAAAGCTTATGAAGTCAACTTCCTTCGCTATCTCATCCATTGTTAAGCATGCTCTAACGGTCTCTACCATTGTCCCTATTTTAACGTTGAGCTTTACACCATATTTCTTCTCTACATCTTCTAGAGCCGGTAAAACTGCTTTCTGTTTAACGAATATTATCTCATTTACATCAGCTACTTGGGGTATCATTATCTCAACTATTGGGTTATAACCTTCTTTAACTAGTTCAGCTGTTGCTTCAAGGATTGCTAATGATAAGTAGTAGTATATCTCAGGGTTAGTTACACCTACTCTAACACCTCTATGACCTAGCATCGGGTTTGCTTCTTGTAGAGCTCTTATTCTTCTCAATAACCACTCCTTCTCTTTAATAACGTTCTCTGGAGCTCCTTTGAGCCTAAGATCGTATATTTCCTGCAGTATTTCATCTGGTTTAGGTAGGAATTCATGTAGTGGTGGATCTATTAAACGAACTATAACTGGTTTGCTATTCATTATCCTGAACATCTCCTTAAAGTCTCCTTTAATCATCTGGGCTAAAGGTTCTAGGTGCTTTACTCTCTCTTCCTTGGTTTCAGAGAGTATAACCTTCCTTAGTAACTCAAGTCTCTCTGGCTTTCTGAACATTCTTTCAATCCTTAGCAATCCAATGCCTTCAGCACCAAATTTCAAAGCCATCTCGGCATCCTCCGGTACATCAGCGTTTGCTCTTACACCAAGCTTTCTTACTTCATCAGCCCAGTCTAGTATTGTAGCTAACTCTGGTATTAGTCCTCCCTCTATTGTTGGAACAATGCCTAAGTATACACTACCTGAGTTACCATCTATAGTCACCCAATCACCTTCTTTAACAACTATATTTCCAACCTTGAAGTACTTCTCCTCTTCATGAACATCTAGAGCTTCTGCACCAACAACAGCTGTTTTACCGATAGCTCTAGCAACTACAGCAGCGTGGCTTGTCATACCACCTCTACTGGTTAATACACCTACTGCCGCATAGAATCCGTGTACATCGTCGGGTTTTGTCTCGGTTCTAACTAGTATAACTTTTCTACCATGTTTAGCCCATTCAACTGCTGTATCTGGATGGAATACCACTTGACCGCTAACAGCACCTGGCGATGCCGGTAAACCTTTGGCTATAGGTGTTGCTTTAGCGTTAGGGTCTATCCTTGGATAGAGGAGCTGTATAACATGTTCAGGTTTAACTTTTAGTATTGCTTCTTCTTTAGTTATTATCCCTTCTTTGACCATATCTACAGCTGTTCTAACTCTAGCTAGTGGTGTCATTTTTCCATCTCTATGCTGTAGGAAGTACAGCTTACCTCTCTCGACAGTGAACTCTATATCTTGAATCTCTTTAAGAGATTTTTCAAGATGTTTAGAAGCTTTGTATAGCTGGTCGTAGAGGTCTGGGTGAAGTTCTTTTAATGCTGATATAGGTAGAGGTGTTCTTATGCCGGCTACTACATCTTCTCCCTGGGCATTGGGCAGGTACTCTCCATATAACTCATTCTCACCTGTAGCTACATTCCTTGTGAACAATACACCTGTACCACTATCCCAGCCCATGTTCCCGAAGACCATAGTAACAATATTTACAGCTGTACAGTGGGCAACTTCTGATGTAATCTTATTCATAAGTCTGTAGAATATTGCCCTAGGATTCATCCATGATCTGAAGACAGCTTTTATAGCTAACTCAAGTTGTCTCCATGGGTCTTGCGGAAACTCCCCCCACTGTTCTTTGACAACTTGTTTATATCTCTCAACAAGCTCCTTAATATATTCTACCGATCTTCTCCAAAGGTTTGGAGCTAGTTCCCTCGGAGGTTGAGCATCTAGCCTAGGTTCGTAAGTTGGTATCTTAGTTTTTATCTTTGCTATTTCATCTGCATACCTCTCTTTCGCCTCTTTTATATATTTCTCGTTTAGCTCTTCGAATACCTTGTTGAACGCTTTCTCATCAATTCCAAGAACTATCTTGCCAAACATATTAATGAATCTTCTGTAAGCATCGTAAGCAAACCATTCGTTGTCTGTTAGTTTTGCAAGACCTTTAACAACTTCGTCGTTTAGACCTAGATTTAGAACAGTATCCATCATACCTGGCATTGATATAGGCGCTCCGCTTCTTACAGATACTAGTAATGGATTATTAGGATCCCCAAATTTTTTACCTGTTCTCTGCTCTAGAACCTTCATATGCTCTACTACTTGCTCCCATAGACCCGTGGGTAAGGTTAGTGAATCAATTATACTCCAGATTTTCTTTATAAGTTCGTCTCTAATATCTGGCGGTGGATTCTTCGATAACTCAAACTCCAGAGCATCTATCTCCTTCCTCCTGGGGGCATAAAAATCAACACACGTATCTGTAGTTATTATGAATCCTGGGGGTACTGGTAAACCAAGTTTTGTCATCCTTATTAAGCTTGCACCCTTCCCTCCAAACAGCTTACTATCCTCTGGGTCACCTTCTTCGAATTGGTATACATATTTTTTAACGCTACCCATAACAGATACCTTGTGTAATGTGGATATTCATTACAGGAATTTATAAGCTTACTGTACTTGAAGCTATATACTTTATTAAAGTTTCTATAGAGTGCAATATAGGCGTTAAACTATGTTCATCGGTAGAAAAACCATTATAAACAAATCTACTGTGCTAGGTATTAATACGAAGATCTATGGACTTAGCAGTATAGGTACAAACTGCTTTATAGACGATTACGTTGTTATAGGTTATCCTATAAGATCGAAAATCCTTAATATTAACAAAGTTGGAGATATTGATAGTTTAGATGAGTTGTTAGATAGCCTAAGTAACGGTGCTACAGTAGGTAATAACGTTATCATTAGGCGTAATTCTATAATATACGAAGATGTTGAGCTTAGTGATAGTGTTGAGCTTGGACATAATGTCGTTGTTAGAGAAAGTACTATAGTGAGGTCTGGTTGCAGAATTGGAACTGGTACTGTTTTAGATGGGCATATAATAGTAGGTGAAGATACTGTAATACAGTCTTATGTCTATATACCACCTAGGGTTAGAATAGGGAGAAAAGTCTTCATAGCTCCACGAGCAGTTTTTACAAACGATAGATATCCCCCAAGTAGAAAACTTATAGAAACCGTTATAGAGGACGAAGCTATTATAGGAGCAAATGCAGTAATTACCCCAGGAATTGTTATAGGTAGAGGTGCTGTTATAGCTGCGGGAGCCATTGTTACAAAAAGTGTTGAACCTTATACTGTTGTAGCAGGAGTTCCTGCAAAACCTGTGATGACCAGAGATGAATACGAACGCAAGAAAAAGATTTATGAAGAAACGAATGTTTTTCCTTATCGTTAATGCTTTGTTAAACATAGTCTTTATAAACATTCAGAGTATACAATTTTACAGTTTAGAGCTGGAGTAGTAGTGAAGACCTGTTTCAAGTATATCGATGAGAAGGTTTGAGAACCTTGACAAAACAGAAAACATTACTAGAGTTTATTAAGAAGGGTAAAGAGCAAAAACTACAAACTAGCGAGGAAATCGAAAGTAGGGCAGAGAGACCAAGTAATGTTACTGATAGCAGTAGTGCTGGTTCTTATAGTGAAGAGCAATCAAAGAAAGAATTAAAAAGTGAATATGTGGAAGTATCAGGCAAAGCTATTCAAAGTATGACTAGTTCAGAAGAACAGAAATCTATTTCAGTATCAAACGAGTCTCAACATTTAAGCAGGTTAATGCATAAAGTTTCTGTAGAAGGGTATAGGAGGTTTGATCATCTTGATATAAGAGTGTATGTTCCTCAGAACCTTGATCTTAATAATGAAAAGGTAATTAAATTTTATAGAGAACCTAAATATGTTGATAATGTTGATTACGCAATCTTAATGGATGTAAAATATAACGGTGATATAGGTAAAGCTATACTTATTCTCTACGATGTTAAAAGTTATGAGCTTCTCTATTGGTATGATAGAACAGGGCATAAGCCTTACTTCTTGACGGACATCCCTCCTGAGAAAGTGAATAAAATTCTTGACGTAGTAAAGCATAGGTCTTTTGAATCTATTGAAATTGTTGAGAAGCTCGACCCACTGAAGAATACAGTAAAACGTTTTACAAAAATAATTGTCAAAGATCCTCTAGCTGTTAGATCTCTTAGAACTAAAGTTCCCATAGCTTGGGAAGCTAACATAAGGTACCACGTTAACTATATCTATGATCTAGGGCTTATTCCAGGCATGCCTTATAGAATTGAAGGAAGTAAGATAGAAGAACTTGCAGAGATAGATCAAAAATTACTTAAAGATAATGTAATTAAAGTTCTAGATGTAACCAATACACAGAGCCTTGAGACAGCATTAAACCTTGCTAAACTCTTTGAGACAAAATGGGTTTCAGCGAAACGTATTGCAATAGATATAGAGGTTTACACACCATATGAAGGTAGAGTTCCATCACCTGATGAAGCTCTCTTCCCTATAATGTCAGTAGCCTTCGTATCTAATGATGGGCTGAAAAAAGTTTTGGTTTTATATAGAGATACTCTTAGAGTACTGCACCCTCTACCGGAGGACATCGAGGTTGAGGTATTTGATAGCGAGCTAGCTTTGATTTTAGAAACTTTGTCAACGATTTCGAAGTACCCTGTTGTACTTACATTCAATGGCGATAACTTTGACCTAAGGTATCTCTACGTAAGAGCTCTGAAACTAGGTATAGCCAAGGAGTTGATAAGCATCAAGATCAAGAAAGTTGTTAAAGGTGGCAAGAGAGTTGAGTATGTTGCAGAGGTTAATAACGGTATACATATAGATCTATACAAATTCTTCAACAATAAAGCTATACAAAGCTATGCCTTCGAAGGTAGGTATAAAGAAGTTAACCTCGATAGTGTTGCTCAAGCACTCCTAGGCGTAGGTAAAGTCCAGTTAGACGAAGAACTTGGTAAAGTAGATCTACAAACTTTAGTAAGATATAATACGCGTGATGCACAGATAACTCTAGAGTTAACGACATTTGCTAATGAACTTGTATGGAAGCTGATGCTCTTGATTATGCGTATAAGTAAACTAGGTATAGAAGATGTATGTAGAACTACTGTCTCTATATGGATTAAGAACTTGTTCTACTGGGAGCATAGAAGACGAGGCTACTTAATACCTAGACCTGAAGACATAGTGACTCTTAAGGGTAAGAAGGTTACAGAGGCTATTATCAAGGGAAAGAAGTATGCTGGAGCAATAGTTATAGATCCACCGCAAGGATTGTTCTTCAATGTCGTTGTTCTAGACTTTGCATCTCTATATCCATCTATTATAAAGAAGTGGAACTTAAGCTACGAAACAGTAGACCCAGATCGATGCGAGAAAGTAAGTAACGTTATCGACGAGAAGGGAAGAGTTATTCACCAAGTCTGCCAAGATAAACCTGGGATAACCTCAGAGATCGTTGGGTTATTAAGAGATTTTAGAGTTAGGATCTACAAGAAGAAATCAAAGGATAAGAACTTCGACGAATCGTTACGTAGCTGGTATGATGTAGTTCAAAGAGCTATGAAAGTCTATATCAACGCTGCCTACGGTGTCTTTGGTGCTGAAACCTTTCCTCTCTATGTACCTTCAGTAGCTGAAAGTGTTACAGCTTTAGGTAGGAGAGTTATTACGACTACTATTAATGAGGCAGAAAAACTTGGGTTAAAGGTTCTCTATGGCGATACAGATTCTCTATTTATATGGAATCCCGAGCCATCTAAACTCGAAGAGCTCAGGAAATGGGTTGAAAATACCTACGGATTAGAGCTTGAAATGGATAAAGTTTACAAATTCGTAGCCTTTGCACTAAAGAAAAACTACGTAGGGGTATTGACATCGGGAGAGATAGATATAAAGGGTATGGTTGGTAAAAAGAGGAATACCCCAGACTTCATAAAGCATCTGTTCAACGAAATAATAAAGCAGATGGCGACAATAAACGAACCTGAAGATGCTGTTAAAGTTATCGAGAATGTTAGAAATATACTAGAGGAGTACTACTTGATGTTAAAGTACAAACTTCTATCTCTAGACGAAGTAGCATTCCATGTTGGGTTAACCAAAAACTTATCAGAGTACAAAAAGACTACACCTCAGCATGTCAAGGCCGCTCTTATGTTACAGAGATACGGTATAGAGATCTCGTCAGGAGATATTATTACATATATAAAGATCAAGTCTAAAGAGGGTGTTAAACCTATCCAACTAGCAAAAATAGGGGAGATTGATGTCCAAAAATATCTAGAAGCTATGAAGTCTACTTTAGAACAGTTATTCACAGCACTAAACATTAGCTGGGAAGATATAGCCGGTAGTACAAAGATAATGTAAAGAATAGAAACTATATAAAAATCCTCGCTTGCTTTAAAATAATTATTAGTATCGCCACAAAATTTTATCAATTTGTTATTAAAATCCTCAAGACTTGTTTACCCTAAGTATAGAATTATCTAGGCACCGTTATGCTAAGGTACATTGCCCAAGCCTACCTCTTCCCTCTACATGAATTTGCAAAGTTATAGAAAACCTTCAAGTTACTTAATAAAGAAATCCCACAAGTATTAAAAATATCACTGCCATTCTTAGTAGTTGAACCAATATCCCATTAATATCCTTTTATAAAAATCTTAGGAGATAATGTTACTACAGCTTTAGGTATACATAGTTACGTATTTTAGTTTACACTGAATTTCATCACATTATTTAATACACCTTTATCCATAATGTTAGCTCAAAGCATAGAAAAATCTAATAATGCTAGTTTTAAATCCTTAGTTAGCTATGTTCATAGATTTATAATAACATAATAGTTATATACTATAATAAAGATTATGTATTATATATTAGAAGGTTTACATTGGATTTAGCCTTTAGCTTATTCATGAAATCATTAGAATTGTATAGAGGTACTTTCATAATTTTATGGAGCTTTCAAATTTAATACTTTTGTTGAGAGATGTACTCCACAGCGTTGATATTAATCGATATTGGCGATAAACATTGAACTTAGTTAACCTCTGTATTAAAATCCCTAAGGATTTATATGATGAACTTGAGAAAAGAGCTAAGATTATAGGTATCAATTCACAGACCTATGTCAGAACTTTGCTTGAAAGACATATTAGTAGAACTAAGGGTGGAACTCACGGATTTTCCGCTAGGGAGGTAGACTTAGTGAATAAACTTCGGCTCATCATAAAGAACATAGATGAGGATGCTAGAAATAATTTTAGAAATATCGATATTTCTAAACCATGTATTGAAGATTTTAAACATGTGATTAAAGAAATATTTGAAGAAATTAAGCTAAACCTAGTTGAAGTCTGTGGTGATCAACCGTTAAAAAAGTGTAAGGAATACATAGAGTTAAAGAATTTGCGTTCAAAACTTGGAGGGATACGCGACCCTGGAGAGATGGTGAAAGTATTAGCTCCTAAGTATGAGGACTCTGTTCTTTTGCGTCTTAAACTGCTGTTCTATATGGAGAGATGCACATTAGCAGAGCTTGCAAAGATTACTTATAGCGCTAGCCCTAATCTTTTTTACAAGATGATATTGATTTTGCTAGATATTTACATAAAGTAGTAGTTTGACCTACTTGTGATTATTTTATATAAATGTCTAGGTTCTATTATATGCATATTATTTAGTATAGCTAAGTAATTTGATAAAAGTGATTTGAAGTGCTAAACTCTACAACAGGGTTCGTGAAGAGTAGGTTTTGGGTTAAGGATAGAGATAGTGTTGTTTGTAATGTTTGTGAAAGAAGATGTAGAATTCCTTATAATAGAGTTGGTATCTGTGGAAATTACAAGAACATTGATGGTGTACTCTATAACATTGGTTATGGACATATCAGTGCTGTAGAAAGTAGACCTATAGAGATTAAGCCTCTATTCCATTATTGGCCTAATAGTACATCAACTACATTCTCTTTTTGGGGATGCAATTTCTACTGTCCATGGTGCCAGAACTATCACCTAAGTTTTTCGCATCCCAGAGATGACGATAAAGTTCTGCTGCCAAATGAATTGATTGAGTTTGCTAAAATATTTAGAGATGAAGGTTTTAGTGCAAGTTTTAACGAACCTACTGTAAGTGTAGAATACTTAGTTGATTTAGCTGCGATGGCTATCAAAGAAGGCTTTTACTTCATGATTGTTACAAATGGTTATCAGACTCTAGATGTTATCAATGAAATGCTTAGTGTAGGTATAGATGGGTGGAGTATCGATATCAAAGGGTGTCCTAGGATGAAAAAAGTGTTGCCTAACATAGATCATGGCATCGTCTATAGGAATGCGAAACATATAGTAGATTACGGTGGGCATGTAGAAATGGTGTATCTTGTCGTGACAAATACTAATGATTTTGATGAATGTGTTGACTGGATAATAGGTAAACACTTGGACGTACTAGGTCCTGAAATTCCTCTCCATGTTAATAGATACTATCCAGCAAATAGATGGACTGAACCTCCAACTTCTATAGGTAAACTACTTAATATCGCTTATAAAGCTAGGAGAGAAGGATTGAAATATGTTTACATAGGTAATATAGGGGATCCTGATCTAGAGTCTACTAGATGCCCAAAATGTGGAAAAATGCTTATCTTTAGGTATCGCTATAGAGTTAGAGAATTCAACCTAGTTATGGAAGGAGGTACTTATAGGTGTCCTAGATGCGGTTATTCTGTACCTATTAGGGGAAAATACATAGATAAAAAGATAAAGATAGGGCTTTAGCTCAGTATAAATAGATAAAACGATAAGATCGGAAGAGATATATTTTCGTATTTCTGGATTTAGGTAGTTAGGTGTATAGATATATGGTTTCAAATATTGATGCCCCTGCATTCATAATTTTAACTATACTAGGGTTAGCAATTAGTCTTTGGGGGAAACAGTTAGCTAGGATAATCTCTTCTATAAGTTTTGCAGCTTTTCTATCTTATATCATGTGGATTTACACTTACAGATTATGGAATAGTATAGCTATTTCGGTAATCTTGACTTTAGTAGCTATTGCAATAGGCATTACCCTTGGTTTCCTTATGTTTAAAGTCGCAATATCTATTCTATTTGCATATATGATTTCAAGTATAATCTTGCCTCAGAAAGGGGTGTTGTTTCTACTGATAGTAATTGTTTGCACTATCATAATGTATGTGATTAGCAACTATACTATATCTCTTCTTTTCGCAGCATCAGGTTCCATTATGGTATATAAAGGTGTTACTACATTAGGCTTAAACGAATTAGTTTCATTTGTATTATGTGTAGTTATTTTTGTGCTAGGTTTCTATAATCAATTAAAAAATAAGGTTTAAAATTAAAAGAAATTAACCTTAAAGCTACTTCGATGGTTTAGGCCAAATCCTGTCGAAGTATATGTTTTTCGATGTTGCCGAAAGTGGGATTCCTAATACATAATCAGCGTCTATAATCTTAAGCTCTTGAGCTGCAACCCCTACTGTAAACATAACTCTATTGTCTACATTAAGTATAGAAGCTATCTTTACAGCAGATCCCACAGCGATACCTAGATTAACTATGCTAAGGACAGTATTAGCATCTATTCTCCATATCTTTGGAGTTTCAACACCTATATCAACTACTTTACATCCTATGAGAACAACTGCATCACTTCTTCTAACGTTATCTGCATCTCTTCTCCATCTATCTTCTCCATAAACTTGTGCTAGCTCTTCCATTTTCTTAGCCAAAGCCTCTAACTCTTCCCTGGAATCCAAAAGCTTGATAACTACATTATCAATACCCTTAGCTTTAGGAGCAGTTTTAGCTGCAACAACCATTAGCTTAGCGATAAACATTATTGTATCTTTTATAACTTGAGACCCATCTACAACCATATTTCCACCGTTCGCTAAATGCTATACCTTTCAGGATGGAAAATAATGAAAGTTTATAAGTTTTTTCACAATGTTGAAACGCTCTCGATATAGAGTATAGTCAAGTTTAAAAAGCCTCAATATACAATATCTAAAGTGAAACATATAAATAAATTGAGTTATAAACATTCGAATTTATTTAATTACTTAATTACTAAAGAATGTTGATTTATGGATATTGTACAATATTATTATCTAAAACCGCATTTGACTCCCCGGATAATTTCTAAAACAAGTTATAGTTATAATTATTTGCATGAAAATTTTAATACAAAATTAATTCTATGATTTTTACATATTTAAGTTATAGTAGGGTTAACACAAGTTTGCATATACTGAATGTTTTGAACTATATATCTATTATTTGGTGGGGCCGCGGGGATTTGAACCCCGGACCACGGGGGCCCAAGCCCCGCATTCTACCAAGCTAAACTACGGCCCCTTTATAGTTTCTAGTCTAGAATTTTGTTGCTATCTGTGGTTTTTTAAGGTTATCTATGTCATCGATGTTATGGTTTCTGTTTCTACTACTTGGGTTTCTATAGGTAGTGGAGGTTCTTGTACGTGATTTAGTGTTTTTATGAACGAAGCGTATAGTGCTGCTATAGCGATTTCGTTGAGGTCTTGTTCCTTTAGTGCTATGTTTATTTCTTTTCTGAGCAAGGTCTTTAGTAGAGATAGTGATACTTTCTTCGTATCTTCCTCGGTAAGCATTCTATATAGATTATTCATTATCTGTTCTATTTCCTGTTCTTTGAATTTGTTGATCTCTACTACGTGGTTTATAAGTGTGGAAACAGTTGAAAATCTTATCTTCACACCTAGTTGTATAGCTATATCCTGTAATACATAGAGAGCTTCTGGTATACAATCTACGTAGTTTCCAACTTCAGAAAAATCGTCTTCACATAAAGCGTAAGCACAAACAACTAAATCATCGGGAACCTTGCGCATTTTCTACCTACCCAGTGGAAGAATTTTTCATGGCTAAATATATGAGTTAGAAGCCCTAAGAAATTATTGAATTATTGTAGGAAATTAATGCCGCCGGCGGGATTTGAACCCGCGACCACCGGATCTCCCAGCCTAGAGCTTATGAGTCCGGCGCTCTAACCGGGCTGAGCTACGGCGGCTTAAAATACTTCTGAGCTAGATTAAGCTTAAAAGTTTCACTATCCTAGCTCAGGGTTTACACTTTTCGTAAAGCTGCTATACATCATTGAATTTCTGGTTATCAGACCTTCTAAGCCTCATCATGTACTTATTCCTTCAGTCAGGCCGCCTTCATCACATAAAGTAGAATATCTTTAAACATAAATAAGTTTTACATTTCTACTAATTTTCTCGGATATACTTAGCTTTTTATATATGTTAGGTACAGAGTATACTTTGTTGGTGCTAGTATACGAGCGACTGTGTATCAAATATAGTTAAAATTGTTCAAGAAGCTAAAGCTCCGTTCACATTAGAGGTTGTTAGGTCTATAGCTAGGCTATGTAATGAGGATCCTTATAAAGTTTGGTATAACATAGCCTTGGAAAGTACATCTATGAAAACAGCTCCACAAGTAAGCACAAAACCCCCTACAGTTAGTAGAACTACTTCAGAATTCTGTTGGAGATGTACAGCTTGCAACAAAACCTTTACAGATGTTAGGCAACTAGTTAATCACATACTATTCTTCGTTAGACAAAGAGATAGAGCTCATATAGAAGTTTACAAAGAGATCAAGGATCGATCTACTAAAGAAGGAAGAACATTTACCCAAGTAGCTGAAGAACTCTTGAAATGCTCCTAACATTGAAACAAGGTTTTCAATAATATAAAGGATTATAATAAAGCTTTTGTCTATATAACCACCTCTTCTCAAGGTGATGCCCGAGATTTTTACAATTGGAAGTAGTCTCGTTATTTATAGTGAAGATGAGGAGTAAAGTCTATAATTATTTCTCACTATCATAATTAAGCTTTTTATATCTAAAGTAGCTAAGTTAACTATAGAGAGTTACCTTAACTAGGTATACAGTATGTAGTCTTTATGTATAGGTTTGATAGGTTATGAAGATAGGCATAAGCATTGATTTACCTGAAAAAGCATACTACAGATGGCTAAAGTTTTTTGCTATTGCGGCAAATATCTGTGCATTGTTATTAGGTTGGAATTACTATGATGTTATGTGGTGGTCTCAGTGGTATAGATTAATTGAAGCAAATGGGTTAAGCGCTCTTCTTAATATATACAAGGTCTGCTCCTTACCTGATTGTAAAGTGCCGTATCCCCCGTTAGCAGTTATCATATTTATACCGGTTTACGCATTATCATCGATTTTCCCACCTATTATAAAAATGGTTATCCTGAAAAGTTTCATAGTTGTTCTACCTAGCTTAGCAATATTCTTTGTGATTAAGAGGTTGAAAGGGTTTGAAGAAGCTTTGCTGTGGTTAGCTAGCTGGCCTCTTCTTCAAATACTCTTCGCTTTTCAATTCGATGTCTTGATAGCTTTATTACTATTGCTATCGACAATCTATATCACGAGAGAGAGATCAAGTTATGCAGCTATATTCCTAAGTCTAGCTGCTATGATAAAACATGTGGTTTGTATAGTGATACCTCTACATCTGATATTTTTAAAGATTATGAAAGGATGGAAAGAGGTTGCCAAATACCTTGTTGTATGTATGGTTACTGTAGGTGCTGTAACCCTACCTTTCTTCATATCAACACCGAAGGAGTTCTTAAACCAGATAGTTCTATTCCATTCAGCTAGAGCTCCGCAAGATGTATCTCTATGGGCTATAGCTACAATCCTGCTAGAAAATCAGGTTGAGGAAATAAAACAAATCGTAGGAAATCTTTGGGTTTTGCTTTTCTTCATAGTCTATATATTGATAGTATACACTTTTTGGAGTCAGCTAAAACACAGAGATATTCTTGGTAATCAATCCATATTATCGATATATACATCTATAATACTACTTATATTTATCTCGTTAAATAAAGTAGGTAACCTTAACTACGTTGTATGGTTTATACCTACAGCTTTTGCTTTTCTAAATAGAGACCATATACGTACTCTTTATAAATTAACATTCGTTCTCGGCATTGGAGGAGGCTTAATTTATGCTTTTATGCTATTGGTACCACCAGCATTGGTTGAAGGATCTGTATTTATAGCTGAAGATCAAGCCTACTGGAGTGCAAAAGCTATTATAGCACAGTCTCTGAATCCATATATATTTTCGCTACTATCATCTCTATCTACAATATATGAAACCTACATATCAGAACCTCTTTCAACCCCCACAGATTTTATTACCGGGATACGAATATTTAAGATACTATTCTTATTTAGATCATACATAATATTATTCACAATAATAATTTCACAAGTTCTTCTATTAATATTAATAACATCGATGATTAGATGGGTTAAAGAGTACATGCCCTAGTAAGAGATCATCCCTTTATTATTACAAAAATTAATAAATCGAATAAAACTATATATTATATGTGAATAGAGCTAAAGAGATGATGAAGATGTTCTTCTGCCCAAAATGCGGATCTGTCATGGTGGTTAGAGGAGGCACTATTATATGTCCAAAATGTGGAACAACTATTAAAGCTGATCCTATTCTAACTCAATACCTTAAAAAATCAACACGTTTCGCGAAAGTACATGAAAAGAAAATAGATGTTGTAGGTATAGATGTACCTACATCAGCTATTGTAGATCTTAACATAGTATGCCCTAAATGTGGTCATAAAGGTGTGTACTATTGGAGAAGACACAGATCTTCGGCAGAAAGCTCAGATATAATAGAGAAAGTTTATAAATGTATCTCGTGTGGTTATAGCTGGAGTGAAACAGATTAACATCCCTCCTCTGTTCTAAAGGATAGAGATTCTTACTAATGGGAATAAAACCATATCCTCCTCATCCCGAGAACTCGTCCTACGCATGACCTAGATTATTCCATAACTCTGAAAATTTAAACAACATTATGCTATGTACATCTTGTGCTTAAGAGGTTCAGCTATACACAAACATTTACAGCTTATAGGAGGCATGCTATAACTCTTTGACTTCCTTCCCGCTCTAAAGGGTGAGGATCCCCTTAGAGTAATTCGCAGGTTCTCTGCATCTATTCGGATTTACACCTGTCATCTGCAGAGCAATCAAAAGAGCCCGAACTCTCCCTACCTCAACTAGTTTATATAGTTGCAAACCGACATTCTATATAGGCTTAGAGACAATCATAATTTCTAGTTTTATTCATTATAAAAACAATTAAAAAGAAAAGAATTTATAACATTTCTATTTCATCCCCACCCTGAAGAGCGAGACCTTCAGTTGTAAACCTTGGTTCTTCGGGTCTTTACATAGGTATTTTGTGGCTGTTTTATTGTTTGGATATTTTATGAGCAATGATATCTAAGAACTTGTTATATGCATCATCATGCTCTTTAGTATGCCTCGGCTCGAATATTGTTATTTTGTAGGAGTTTCTTACATATTCTCTTAGTTCTTTCAATGACTTTATTATTCCTAACCCTGCTGCTTGTAGTAGTACATTTCCTATTGATGTAGCTTCTTCAGGCCCTGCATAAACTGTTTTGTTTGTGAAATCTGCTGTTAATTGATTTAAGAACCAGTTCCTAGAGCCTCCTCCAAATATGTTTATATGTGTAAGTTTTCTACCTATAAGGTCTTCTGCTTGTCCAAACACTAGTCTATACTTTAAAGCTAGGCTTTCAAATATTATTCTGAATAGCTCTCCTATACTCGATGGCTTCTCTTGTTTTGTTTCCTCTAAAAAGTTGTTTATAGCTTCAACCATGTTTAGAGGTGCTACAAATCTATCATCGTCAGGATCTATAAACGCTTTGAATGGTTTTGCTTCTGAAGCCATCTTCAAGATCTCATCATATGTTAGCTGAGTTCCTTTTTCTGCTAGAATTCTTCTGCATTCTTCTACAAGCCACATACCCTGGATATTTCTTAGAAAGGTTATGGTGTTGAATGCTCCTCCCTCGTTTGTATAGTTGTACTCCATAGCCTTTCTATTGATTAGAGGTTCGGGAAGCTCTATACCTACTAAAGACCATGTACCAGAGCTTACGTAACCTGCGTTTTCATTGACCATAGGGGCGGCTGCTATAGCTGATGCTGTATCGTGAGTTGCTGGTGCAATAATCTCTAAATCTCTTGGTATACTTAGCTCAGCAACAACTTTAGTGTGGATTTTACCAAGTTTTGTTGTAGGTTCTATAACTGGTGGGAAGATATGTATTGGTATACCTAGAGCTTGTAAAACATCGTATGCCCAGTTCTTTACCCTTGGATCTAGGAACTGAGTAGTAGTTGCTTCTGTAAATTCTGCTGCTATAGTTCCGCTTAACCAGTAGTTAAAGAGATCGGGCACCATTAGGAATGTTTTTGCAATCCTTAAAAGAGGATCCTTCCTCTTAACCATTGAGTATAATTGGAACAAAGTGTTAATTCTCCAGAATTGTATACCTGTTCTCTCGTAGAGTTTTTCCATAGGGATTATTCTGAGAACTTCCTCCATAACATCCTCTGTCCTAGGATCTCTATAAGTATGGGGGTTGCTTACAAGCTCACCTTTTTCATCAAGTAGAGCAAAGTCTATACCCCAAGTATCTACACCAATAGAGACTAGTTTATCGCCATACCTCTTATAGGCAAGTTTTATAGCTTGCTTTATCTCATACCAAATCCTGAGAACATCCCAGTAAAGACTATCACCGATTCTAACCATGTAGTTAGGCCATCTATAAAGCTCTTCAACCCGAACTTTCTTCTCCTTCTCATCTACAAACCCAATCATAGCACGACAACTACTAGCACCTAAATCAAAAGCTAATACAACTATTTCACTCATCGGGTTCACCTCATTAAAACATCTTTTTACTAATTTACTAAATATTTAGAGAATACAGAATATAAACTTTGTATTTGTATACTAATAGGAGCATCTGATTCTTTACATAGAATTTTTATCTTCAATACATCAAGTCATTGCAGTTAACTTTATTATATTTTTCTACTTCTTTTTACATATGGGGGATGCATATGGTGATAAAGTTCTCAACAGGTATATGGGTTTTGGTGCAGGTATAGAACGTTTTGCACCTACAGGTTATAAGCCTGCTAAACCTATTGTTGAATTAATTGATGAGGTTGCCAAAGTTGAGGATTTACTCGGGCTAGAGTTTCATTATCCAACAGAAGTCGATGAGAGTGATGTTAAAGTTGTTAAAGATGCTTTATCAAGGTACAATATAAAAACTGTTGCTATAGCTCCTGTTCTTTCCCAAGAAGCTCAGTGGGGGTAGGGGAGTTCTCTCGGCTCTTAACGAGGATACTAGGAAGAGAGCTATTGAGAGATGAGGAAAGCTATAGATATTGCTAGAGAGCTTGATGCTGAAATTTTGATTATTTGGCCTGGTAGAGAAGGGTTCGATTTTCCGTTTACAACAGATTATAGAAAGCTTTGGGATAACTATGTATCATCAATAAAGGAGATTGCTGAATATGGATCTGATACAAAGGTTGCTTTAGAGTATAAAATAGAGGATCCCTCTAGCTACCTACTACATGGTTCTGCTGCAAGAGCTTTAACAACAATTCTTGAGCTAAGAATACAAGGTGTAAAGAACATTGGTATAAATGTAGAGTTTGCCCATGCGAAACTAGCTAAAGAGTGTGTCCCTGAAACAATAGTTCTAATATCTAGGTATAACGCGTTATACCATCTACATCTAAACGATATATTTATAGAGGTTGACCTAGATCTATTCCTTGCTAGTGTCCATTTATTAGAGTTTGTAAAACTACTCTATTGGTTACATGAAATAAACTATATTGGGTGATTTGGTTTAGACTAATTCCCAAGGTATTTAGATGCTGTTGAGATAGTTAGACAGAGTATAGCTAACATCAAAGTTCTTGTAAATATCCTTAAAAATTAGATGGGAAAAGATAAGGAAGACTATAGAGATGGACAACCCTATTGAAACTCAGAACTCTTAAGAGAATTACTTAGTTCTCGTTAGAACATAATACAAAAAGCAGCTTTTTATTCTAATCTTTACTTCAATGCAAATGGAATCGTTATATACTCAACCTTTACTGAACTAAGTAGGTGTATATCTTAACTCTAAACATTATCAGAGATCTTGTAAAGTCTATGACTATTGAGGAGAAAGTTGCTCAGTTGTTGTCTATATGGGTTGATCAACTTATTGAAAATGGTGATTTCTCTAAAGCTAGAGCTGAGAGGTATCTTAAATATGGTATAGGGGAGATAACGAGAGTTACAAGGTCTAGGCCTATCTATGATTCTGCAAAATTTTAACTGAAGCTAAGGGTAAACAACAATATGCAGTAATGCAATGAAGAACAAGAGGTTCAAAACTAAGATGAAACATTAAACATGACGTACATCTAATACTTGTCTCAAGCTACCTCTGTATAAACACTAGGCAAGGTATACCCTGATGGAGTTTAAATTAGAATTAAACTTATAAATAATAACGGCTTCAACATCATAATCTATCACATTCTTGCTTTTCACACTGTATTGCATAATATGTTGTTATAATATAAAGTTATAATGTGAAAAATAGTTAAAAAAATAAATTATGTTTAATGACTCTATAATTAACGTGAATATATTTACATTAAACTAACATCTTTGGGGTTTACAGTACCGGTTGTTGGCTGAACAGTTTTTCCAGCTAGAGATAGAGTCACTCCCGCAGCTAAAGTTAATAATGATATATGTTTTGAGATCTTTATCAACACTTTAGCTTTTGATCCTCGGTGCATAATCCCATCAAGTAAGAGAACGTTTTAAAATATTGAAATGTCTTAATGTTGAAGGTATCACTAAATATTTTCAATGAATTCTTAAGTAATAGCTATTTAAACGAAATGAAAATTAATTAACTTTATTACTATTACTAATTTAGACGGTAGATAATGAAGAGACAGAGGTAAGTATATCATGTCTCAGGAACTAATTAAACATGAAGCTATGTTAGCTAAGGTACTGACAAAACTATATACAGCTAATGTTTTAACTACTTCAGATTTATCAAGGATTCTAGGTGATGCGCATTCCACATATGGTAAAGTAAATCAAGTAAAGAAATATATGAATATGTTAGAATTACTTGGAGTAAATGTTTTACCCGATGTTATGATTCATAAACTTAAGTTTATAGGGATTCTAATTATAGCTAAGCTTAAAAAAGTAAGGAAATGTCCTAATATTAATGTTATTACTGCAACAACTCCTTACGTAAGATCTATGAGCTTAATTTATCCAAGAACTATTGTTTTAACACTTTATACCCCTGAAAATATTAATGTTTATGAAATAACAGGAGATACTCCAGGGGCTATTACTCAAGTTTATAGATATACTGTAAGATCAAAACCTATACCTGAATACCTTTTCAAGTTAATGAAGAGTGGAGAATCAGCTTTTAATGAAATAAGTTTTTCCACATGCATAGAGAACACCCTTAGTTTATCTGAGGATTGGAATAAGAGATCGAAGATTTCTAATTTAGTTCTTAGGATTTTAGATATTTTATTACTTGATCCAAAGCTCACAATTGATGAGGTTAAGGATAAAATAAAGGAGGTATTAAATAAAGAACTTAATATATCTAAGGTTAAGAAATATGTTCGTCAAGCTGCTAAATTTATTTACGGTTATAGAGTTAGTGTAGTAAGGACACCATACATCTCGAATGTTAAGTTATGCCTCGTTGTTAAAGGAATTTCTGATATTGATAAATTCTGCTTATCTGCAGTTAGACATCCTTTAGCAATATTTTGCTCATGGAATGATTTAGGTGGTAGTTTTGCTTGTTTTTCTCTTCCTGAGTCTGGAAAAGCTTTAACTATGTTTAAAGAGGATTTGTATCAGTTTGTTGATTGGTTTGGTGGTGAGGTTGTTGAAGAATTTGAGTATATTTATGAAGATGGTTATACTGCTGTCGTTAATATTCCCTATGGTGAGTGGTCCCCTCTTCTAAGGTCTTGGAGGAAGTTTAGAGGTGTTGTTCCTAGTGTTATTAATAAGCTTAGGGAGGGTGGCTGTATCGAGATCTAGAATTGAATGAAGATCCTCTAATATTGAAAAGTTATTATTGAAGTATGCTAGGTGTTATAAACAGTCTTAGGCGCCATTAAACAAAATTGGATTTAATGTAATTTTATTTAAGTAATTAAATGAGTTAAGAAATGTTTTAGTTTTAGGTTTTGTTAATATAGGAAAAGGTTGATAGATTTTCTGAATTTGATGCTATGGATGTTAGTATTGGAGCTGGGTTACGGTTTTATACAAAATATCGATGAATTCTTTTGATCTACAGTTCTTTATGTAATTCAAAGCAATATTTAGATTATCTTCATCTTCTATGATTGCTCTTAGTATTAATTTTAATACAATATTTGATGCAAGTTCATCTTTGTAGAAATATGCAATTGATTTGTATAAGTTACAAGGAGTCTTAGCTAGAAGTGTATAGAAGTCGTTGCCAATTTTTGTTTTGCAGTAGACGTTTAAAATATGTATAAGACCTGGTAGAGTTTTTGATACTTTTTGGTTTATATGGTGTTTAAGTATTTGGATAAGATTGTCTTCTAAATCGTGATAATAGTTCTCTGTACAAACCACTGTTTCACCCTCTAAGATAGATACGTGTTTAGAAATCTATATGTTTTCTGACATGCTGAAGGTGATGGTTGATTATAGAAAAATTTATAAATTGCCTGTCTACAGCCCTTGCTTTCTTCTGAATTTATATACTTCTATAGTCAAATGTTATAGCCTATGCTTAAGAGGGTATCTATGGAGTTAGAATCACTGGGGTTTAACATTGAAAAGGTTTTAGCCTTAGATAAGTATGCTGTTTTGAAGGTTGTTTTAGGTGGTAGAGAAGTTGTTGTTTATATACCTAAACCTTGCCTCGACTCTATTAAGAGTAGAGAGTGCCTCGATGGCATTGAAGATCTAGAGCTTGAGTATGTCTATGCTTCTAGGATAAAATCGAAGTATATTGCTAGTTTTCTAGGATTATTTAAGTTTGGTGATCTAAAGATTTTGGTCAGAGAATTCATAAGCACAACTCTTAGAGAAGAGATTTCTAAGAAGCCTCTCGATCTACATAAGATTTTGAAGATCTCTATAGATGTAGTTAGAGGATTATGTGATGTTCATAGAGCTGGTCTTGTTTATACAGATTTAAAACCAGAGAACGTTGGTATAGATAGAGATGGAAATGGTGTTCTTCTAGATTTAGACTCTCTCACACCTCCTTTCACAAAACCTAAGTTTATAACACATAGATATGCACCACCAGAATATTTCTCAAATGGTGTTGTCGTTTACGAGAGCGATACTTATCAGTTAGCTTTACTGATGCTAGGATCTCTAGACAACGATATTTCTAGGAATATAGATAATGAGAATAATAGTTATACAGGGTTTGATGAGCTAGATAAACTTCTTGAATCTATGTTGAATTCTATACCTTTTCTAAGACCTAGGATAGAAGACCTTGTGAATAAGTTTGAAAAATTTATGGATGTTATATAAATAAGAACAACTCATATCTTACAGATATTCATAGACTTTATATTCTCGAACTATGCTTCTCATTAAAATTGGTTGTATGGTGAAGTGTATGTTATTAACTTTGATAACCTATACTCTTTTCATCTTGGCTGTTGCACTTACATCTCTATATCCTTTAATAATTATTGTTAGATCTTACTTTAGAAAAACTCTAGACGATGTAAAGCTTGGGGAAAATCTTTTTAACAGTAATAGTCTTGCGATTGTTATTCCAAGTAAAGGGGAGCCTGTTAATCTTGTTGTTGAGAATTTAGATAAACTATCCTCTAGACAGTGTGTAGATGAGATTCTACTTGTTCTTGATGACCCTTTGAGCTATGTACATATACTTGTTAAAAATATTGGTGAGAAGTTCTTTTCTAAAGGTGTTATAGTCTCTAGGATCAACAGTTTTGGAGGTAGAAACAGTGCTTTAACTGATGGTGCTATGCTATCGTTATCTAAGAACATCTTTATAATGGATATCGATACTATTCCAAGCCAGGGTCTCCTTTGCAATGCAAAAAACTGTAGAGATGTTTGTGTAGGTATTTGGAAACCTTATGTAGTTGATAGAACTCGTGTTGAAGATGCTATGGCTTATATAACAGGGTTTGGTAGCTGGGTTTACTATGAACTTAAATCTAAGCTAAACCTCTTTGTATATCCTCTAGGTGCTGGGACTACTATAGATAGAAAACTTCTTGAAGCTATAGGGTTCTGGAGAATCGATGTTATTCAAGATGATATTTGGCTCGGCTATGAATTGATGTTCAGAGGATTCAAGCCTAAGGTTTTGGAAGGTTACATAGAAGTAGGAGTCCCAAAGACTTTGAGTGCTACAAGAATTCAGCAGTGTAGGTGGAGCTATGGAGCGTTAAACGTTTTCTCAAGGTTCTGGAGTAGAGTAGCTAAATCACCTCTAAGGTTTTCTGAGAAACTAGATGCAATCGCATATACACTTCAACCTATGGTAAGCATCATAGCCTTAACATCATTTGTGCTTACGTTAATCAGTTCTTTAATAGATAGAAACATAGGTTTCAGCGTTGTTTACATTCTACCAATAGCTATAGCTACAGCTATTCAAGGTATGGCTATAAGTTTCTATGGTAGAAAAGTACTTGGTTTAAGTAAATGGAGAATACTTTATCTATCTGGAAGAACAGGTGCTCTATACACAGTTCTATCACCTCTTCTAGGTTTCTATGCGTTAAAAGGATTACTTAAGATGAAATACAGATACATAGTTACACCTAAAACATTTCAAAAAAAGAAAACAGTAGACCTATCTGAAGCAGTATCATTAACTTTGTCCATCCCAACATTATCAATGTCTATTCTAACTAAGAACAGCCTATCTTTACTAATATCGCTTGTACTACTCATTGCAACTATATATAGTATAGTAAGGCTTGAAAAACAGTAAATGAAATATCTATAAAATTTTTGAACTAAATACAGAAATTAAATAGTGAACAGACGAAAGTTTCATATGATGAGAGAGCGATGGTCGGAGAAAGAGATGAAGAACGGCATAACCCTGATAATATCAAATAAAATAGTTATACAATATGTGATTAAAGCTTTTAGTAACAAGATCTTTGTTTAGTTTTTCATTAATAGAAAATTTTCACAATTTAGTTTTTAGTGAAGATCCCCTTCTTTATCATCTTCTTCCTCTTCTGATGCCCCAATTTCTTTTCTAATAGATTCTTGAAGCTCTTTAATCTTTTTAGCGTGTTCGAGGGCTTTCTCTATCCATTCTTTGCTTGCTTCAATACCTTTTCTAGTGAAGAAGGCTACTGCTTCACTTCTACTCCTAAATATACCTGTCTCCACAAGTCTATCTATTATCTCTAAATCTTTCTCTTTAATCCTCACCGAGACAACTTGTGTAACTCTTTTACCTATATCTTCAAGAGATTTCTCAATATCTTCGACAAATTTGTCGATATATCTCATAACGTTATCCATAGTGAGATTTACACCCTCAATAACACTTCTAAGAACATGTTTAATTGGTCTAAAGTCTAGCCACACCCAAACATACCCCCTTCCTTTGAAATCCTTGATTCTATTACCCATGTCCTCAAGTTTATCGATCACCTCTCTAACGCTATCTCTCACATAGCTTGCAAGATTGCGAAGCTCTTCCTCTCCAACCTTAGATTTCTTAAGTTCTTCAACAATATCATCGAGAGTCTTTCTAATAGATTTCATAGAGTCTAGCACTGCATCTCTCCAAGCACGATATGCTCTATAAATATCCCCTTTCTCTAGGTATTCGTCTATCTTCTTGGAGATGTTATCAAGATCTTTCTTGATGCTATTTAGTAGGTTATCGAATTTCTTCTTAAACTCTTCAGACATTGTATACACTACAGAGTTACAGAGTTACACTTTTTAAGCTTTTATCTTTTTTACTTTGTTATTCTGTAATTATTAAATAAGATCCTCAAATTGTGTACTAAATGTTTACCCTTTAGGTTAAATTGAGGAACTACGGTATTTAGTACTATGAAAAGTATATTATTCTATAATCATATTGTACTGTTTCTATCTACTCTTTTTCTTTATATAGTATTTTAGAGCTGTCTCTACTACATCTCTTCTGTAGAACTCTATATCGAGAAAATCCACTAATCTCTCTATCTCTTTAATTATATCATTTACGTTAGTCGATGGACCTAGTTCTCTATAGGCTAATGCAAATAATGTTTCAGCAAGCGACCAGGGATAGAATATCCATACCCATTTCTCTAGCTTAACAGCGTAGTAATCTGGTATCAACGTTGATGAAGATTTTAGGTGTAGTACAGCTGTCTTTACCTCTGATGCCCCTAGCTTCTTCAGTTCGTCAACTGCTTTCGTAAGTGTTTTACCGGTATCAGCAACTTCATCTACTATAAGTACTTTTACTCCTTGTAATTTTCTTTGGGGTAGCTGATCTACTATAGGTGTTACATAAACTTCTTCAGCTATACCCCAGTGTTTAACTCTTATAGCGTAAAACTCTTCAATACCAAGTATATCGCTTAGAAGTAACGCTGGAACAACCCCACCTCTCAGTACAGCTACTATGCTATCAGGTTCAAAATCTGATTGGGCTATATCTTTTGCTAGCTTATAGCAAAGCTCTATCACATCTTTCCATGATATATATAGTACTTCAACCATAGATTCACACCCTTGAAACTTGATATCAACTCTACTTTTTATAGTGAAGATACAGATTTTAACCAATGTTAGAGATATGCTCTATATTAAATTTCTACTTTTTTAATAGAAAATGTTACATCTGTCCTACTGTTCTATTCTATATCTAAACTATGAATGTTTTCTAAGATCTCTATATTATATTGGAGAATTTAATTACATGTTAGCTTAGTTGCCAAGATACTTCACCATGTAAGGCGAGCTATGAGGTCTAATGTAACCCTGTTTTCTATAGTATTCTCTAGCGCCTACCCCAGATAGCACCAAGATTTTATTACAGTTGAACTCGTAGTAAGCTATTTCTTCAGCTGTTCTAAGTAGCTTTGAACCCCATCCCTTGTGTTGCCACCCATCCTCTGAATAATCTCCTATAGGTATCTGCGGTCCGTAGATGTGGAGCTCTCTAACAATTGCAGTTCTGCTATCTACCTCAGATCTATGAACATACCTCGATGGTATTCTTAGTCTAAGGATCCCTATCAACACGTTATTATCCGGATCTTCTGCTGAGAGAAATATTTCAATCCCTTTGCTTGCTTCATAGACTTCTTTTGTAATAGTTGCTTTCACCGGATGGATACCTCTGTAAATTGCTTGTCTCCCAACTTCTCTAAACCTTATCTCATTGATTTTTATACCCATCTCCATAGCTTTCTTCTCCACGAGTTCACGTAGATTAGCTTTCTTTGGCCCTGCTATTATTATATCTGCTGGTATATCTCTTTGAATTCTTATAATTCTTACCCATCTAGGTATATATCTATACATCTTTGCTACAAGCTCTACAACCTCTTCATCTGTTAGAGCTCTATATCTACCCCTTCTCCACATTTCGTAGAGTTTTGTACCTTCGATAACAAGCGTTGGGTATATCTTAAGCATATCTGGTCTAAAATCTGGGTTTTCAAAAAGCTCTCGAACCATCTGTAGATCTTTATCCGGGTCTGAGCCGGGTAGCCCTAGCATTATATGGTATCCAACTTTAAATCCAGCATCTTTTAGAATCCTTGTAGCTTCTATAGATTCTTTAACCCCATGCCTTCTCTCTACGACTCTAAGAACATCGTTGTAAATACTCTGAACACCTATCTCAACTTTTGTAGCTCCAAATCTAAGCATGTTATCTACATGGTGTTCTCTACACCAATCAGGTCTCGTTTCAATAGTTAAACCTACTATCCTTATACTTGCTGTCTCATTCTTTAGCTGGGCTTCTTCAAGAGATGAAATACTCTTAGGCTTCGACTCTGGATACCTATTAACAGCTTCATAGATATTCGTTATAAACCACTCCTGGTAATCTAGAGGCATAGCTGTAAACGTGCCACCCATCACTACTACATCAACTTTGCTTATTGCATGTCCTAGAAACTCGTATTGTCTTAACCTTAGCTGAACTTGTTTATAGGGATCGAAACCTGTTTGAATCCCCCTCATAAGAGCAGGCTCGTTACCTATATAGCTTTGAGGTGTTCCATATTCTAGCCCACCTGGACAATAAATACATCTTCCATGGGGACAAGGATAGGGTTTTGTCATAACAGCTACTACTATAACTCCTGATAACATCCTAGTAGGTCTCTTAACATGTGCTAGAGATTTCAACGTCATAACGGTTATCCTCATTTAGCTTAAAACCTACCTATATTCCGAATAGTGTTCAGCATAATTTAATATTATGTAACTAGAGTTTAAATTGTTTAAATTTATTTCGCATAGAAAAATGACACCTCTCTATCTTCATCAACTTGGGTTTAGCTATATCTGACCTCCTCCCCGCTCTGAAGGGCGAGGGCTCCCCTTGGCGGTTCATCGGTTCTCCTCATCTATTCGGGGATACATCTGTCATCTGCAGAACAGTCGGGGTGGTCAGAGATCCCCCATCTCTATATGGTTGCCAATCCCATATCCATATGCTTAAGGGCAACCACCAACAAATCAGTAGAGAAGTTTCCTTATAATCTTTTCTACCCATCCCCACCTTAAAAAGCAAGGCTTTCAGTTGTAAATCTACAATTTTCAACTATGCACAGATTTATCATAGGTATAACAGATAATATTATAAGCTACGAAAAGCTATCAATAATTAGTGATAGAATGAGCTATACCGATGATCTAACAGTAAGATACGATGTAGTTGTAGAGTATCGAGGGTTAAAGGTTATAGACCGTAAGACAGCTTCAATTCTTAAAATGATAAAAGAGAGAAGGTCTATTCTTGGTGCGACTAAAGCATTAGGATTACCTTATTCAAAAGTTTACGAAACCATGGCTAAGATCGAGAAGCTTTTGGGGAAGAAGGTTGTAGAGGTTAAACGCGGTGGTAGAGGTGGTGGAGGAGCTAGTTTAACAGATTTCGGCGAAAAACTTTTATTATTATATGAATTAGCGTTATCAAAAATTTTTGAGAACGGCTTAGGACCTCTATTAGACCATTTATCGGAAGATCCTACTTTACTAATAGCTAATAGCTACGATCCTGCTTTACCAGCTATACTGGATATACTGATAAAGAGTGGAGATAATATTCAAAGCATCTGTGTAACATCTAAAAAAGCTCTGGCAATGTTAATGCTGGGGCTTGTTGATATTGCTTGTGTTACTCTCTACGATCCTGAAACACGTTCATATAACCGTAGATACTTGGAAAAACTCTGGTTATTTAACGATATAGAGTTTCTAGGTGGATACTCTAGAGAAATAGTGTTTGCAGTAAGTAGAGATCTTAATAATTTAGATAACTTAGATGGATTAGTTCTAAAGATACTCAATGGCGAACTTGTCTTAGCAGGTATAGATAGAACAGCTGGGCTAAGAATATTACTGGAATCTCTATTGATTGAGTATGCACAAAAATATGGTTTCGATCTAGGAAGATTAAGAGGTCTTGAAAAAGAATTACCTAGCCCTGAAGCTGTAGCAAGAAGTGTTGCCAAAGGGGAAGCTGATGTAGGTTTAACGCTAAAGTATTATGCTGTCAAATATAGGTTAAAATCTATACACTTGGTATGGGATTCATATGAATGCTATGTACTTAAAACAAGAGTTAATAACATTACCAATAAGTTAAAGAATATGCTCAACTCCGATGATCTTAAGCAAATCTTAAATAGTTTCCCCGGGTATAGACCACTTACCTAAACATATTTACATTGGCTCCTCTATGTATACTTCTTGATGAAAACTCAACTCGTAACTTTTGATAATAGGTTTAACTTTGTAGCCGAATAAAGTCTCTATGATTTTAGGTAGAACATCTGCAAAGATTTGATGAAGATTCTCATCATCTACAGGTATCAGAATACCTATTCCTTCCAATCCACCATAGAGATATCCTCTGCAACTACGTAGAAGACGAAGAAGCTGATCTAAGTCTAGATCTTTTGCCCTATCTTTCTTTAACTGAATCACCATAGCTATAGGTATTAACTCCTCAGTAGAAACCAAATATCTTAAGTATAGAAAGGCATACTCTACTTCGGGACCTAGGTCAATTATTAAACTCATTGAGTTAAGCCCAAGAGTCTTCATCTCTTCTACTCCAGCAAAGAAATCAAAAACCTTGATCTCCATGTAGCTGTGAAGTACTTCGAATAATCTTTCGATTTTCAACAATTCTTCCCTACACTAGCATTGTTATAAATATGTTACCACAGTTTTTCTATATTATGTTTATAACCTTTATAATCTAGTTAACTCAATGTATAAGAGGTAAGGAGATCTAGATGGATAAAGATATTATAGAACACCTCGAGAGACTTGCCCTAGTATCTTTTATACCTGAGGAAAGAGAAAAACTTGTTGGAGAGCTCGATAAAATAATTGAGATGTTTAATCTTATAAATAGTGTTGAGAATCTTGATAAATGGGAACCTTTATACCATGTACATGATATTCCGCTAACCTTACGTGAAGACGATGCTGTAGGTGAAAGAGATCCAGAGAGATCGATGCTTAAAGATAATGCTATACTTGTCGAAGGCTATGTTAAAGCTCCTAAAACTATGGTTAAGTGATGTTAATGGATTTCATAGGTATTCCTATGTATAAGCTATTAGAGGAATTCAGCTCTAACCCAGATCTCGTTATTGAGTATTTGACTAAGCTATATGATAGAATTGCCAGAGTTGAAGAAAAGGTTAAAGCTTTTATCACTCTGAGGTCTTTAAACGATGTTCTTAGCGAAGTAGAATCCTTAGTAAAGATTAAGAAGATGTCTAGAAATAGAATGTCGTTATTTGGCGTAGCTATAGCTATTAAAGACAATATATCTACAAAAGGTTTGAGGACAACATGTGCATCTAGAATGCTCGAGAACTACGTACCACCGTATGATGCAACAGTTATAGCTAAGCTAAAAGCAGAAGGAGCTGTAATCATAGGCAAGACTAATATGGATGAGTTTGCTATGGGGTCCACAACAGAGACTAGCGCCTTCTTTACTACGAGAAACCCCTGGGATTTGACTAGATCTCCTGGGGGATCATCTGGGGGAAGTGCAGCCGCCTTAGCTGCAGGAGAAACCACTATAGCTCTAGGAAGTGATACAGGGGGCTCTATAAGGAATCCTGCTGCTTTTACTGCAACTTTCGGGCTTAAACCTACATATGGATTAGTTAGTAGATATGGTCTCATAGCTTACGCTAGTAGTCTTGACCAGATAGGGCCTATGGCTAGAAATACCGATGATCTAGCGTTGCTTCTGAATTCTATAGCTGGGTATGATCATAGGGACTCAACATCAGTAAATATCCCATTGCCTGATTATTATAGGGCTATGTACGAAATGTATTATAGAGAGCCACGGCTGAGGATAGCTATAGCTAGAGAACTTTTCGAGTACTCAGAGGAATATGTGAAGAATGTAGCTTACAAAGCTGTTGATATGCTTTGTAGCTTCCATGAGTGTGATGAGGTAAACATACCTTACGCTAGACATAGTGTAGCAGCGTACTATATAATAAGTATGGCTGAGGCTAGTTCAAACCTTGCTAGATACGATGGTGTAAGATATGGTCTTAAGGTTGTTTTCGATAATAAGAATTGGATAGATGTTTATCGCGATGTTAGGACGAAAGGCTTTGGCTACGAAGTTAAGAAGAGAATTGCTTTAGGTGTATATATCCTCAGCTCTGGCTATTGGGATATGTATTACCTTAAAGCGTTGAAGTTTAGGAGAATGCTAAAAGAAGAGTTCGACAAGATCTTTAAGAAGTTCAACGCTATTGTTAGTCCTACAATGCCTATACTACCACCTAAGCTAGGTGAACTAATTGCTGACCCTATTAAAATGTATTATAGCGATGTAAACACAGTTATAGCTAATCTCATAGGGGCTCCAGCTATTAGCATCCCAATAGGATTTGCAAACAGTTTACCAGTAGGTCTACAAGTTATGGTTAAACACTTTAACGAAGTAACTGCTCTATATCTATCCAAATTTATTGAAGATAAGCTAAAGCTCCACGATCTTACTGCACTGGTGTAGATCTATGAGTTCATCTTCTGAGGTAAAAATAGGTCTTGAAATACACGTACAGTTAACCTCGTTAAAAACTAAGTTGTTTTGCTCTACACCAAGTGATTATAGAGGAGAAGAACCTAATACCTATGTATGTCCTGTGTGCTTAGGGTTGCCAGGAACTCTACCAGTTGTTAACAAAAAAGCTATAGAGTACGCTATAGCTGTATCTCTAGCTTTAAACTGTGAAATAAACGATAAGCTGGTGTTTGTACGAAAACATTATTTCTACCCAGATCTACCGAAGAACTACCAGATAAGCCAGTACAATGGGCCTGGTTTCTCATCTATTGCTAAGAATGGATACGTCAGGATATTTGTCGATGGAAAGACGAAAATAGTTAGAATCAGAAGGATAAACATAGAGGAAGATCCAGGTAAAATCCATTATATTGGAGGTATAGAGATTAGCCCCTATAGCCTAGTAGACTACAATAGATCTGGAATAGCATTGCTAGAGATAGTTACAGAACCAGATATAGAGAACCCTAAGGAGGCGAGAGCATTTTTAGATAAGCTCACAGCTATTCTAGAGTATCTCGGTGTAACTGATACATCTCGTGAAGGTGCTTTCAGAGTTGATGCAAATATATCTATAGCGGGAAGTAGCAGGGTTGAGGTTAAGAACATCGGTTCAATAAAAGAAGTTGAGAAAGCTTTAACTTACGAGATAATAAGACAAAAGAACATAGTGGAGAGAGGAGGTGAGGTGAAGAGAGAGACAAGGCATTGGGATAGTTCAAAAGGGGTTACTGTTCCACTAAGATCTAAAGAATTTGAAGAAGATTATAGATATTTCCCGGACCCCGATCTACCACCTATGGTTATAACAAAGGAGTTTACAGATACCATAGCTAAGAAAATGCCTGAACTACCCGATGCACGAATAGAGAGGTTTATGAATCAATACAGTCTCGATGAATACAGAGCTACGGTGTTAGTCTTGATTAAATGGTTAGCAGATTTCTTCGAGGATTGCGCTAAAATGTACAATAACTACAAGAAGCTTGCAGACTTACTTATAACAGATTTCTTGAGATGGATAAAAGAGTTCGATTTAAGCCCAAGAGAATTGAAAGTTCAACCTCTACATATTGTTAAACTCCTACAGTACCTAGATAAAGGTATTGTTTCAATAAAAATGGTTAAAGAATCTCTACCTAAAATAGTTAAAGAAGGGATAGATATAGATAAACTTGTTGCTGAAGGCTACACAAAATTAGATGATGAAACTGCTATTGAGAAAATAGCTAGGGAGGTTATTATTGAGAACCCTAAGGCTGTAAGAGATGCCATTGAGAATCCAAAAGCGTTAAACTTCCTAATCGGCATGGTTATGAAGAAAACGAGAGGACGTGCAGATCCAAATAAAACAGTTGAAATAATAAAGAAACTACTAGAGGAGATGAGAAACAGATCATAGCGTGGGTTTATCATCATCACTCAGTACTTAAAACCGTAATCATCCGTTTGCCCTTGAACGACTATCTGCATCATTTTATGTTTTTGTTTTCGGAGCTTCATCCAGGTATCTCCTCCTCACCCACCTTTTCATTGGTAGTACACTACCTCTATAGTGGGTTTATGGATATCATAGCGAATAGCACACATGCTCCTTGGGATTGCTCCAGTGACTTATTGAGGCATCACATCTTATCAATATAGAGCTACAACATATATAAATGAAATAAAAACTTATAAATTTAACCCTTAAACATCAGCTTCAAAATATCACTATAATATGATCCTGGGAACTACCCTAAACTCTAGCATGAGAGGGACAATCAATTAATTAATGTTACTAACCTATCAGATGTTCATAGTTTTATTCAATAGCGATGATTTTAATACTGTGTATCTTATCTTTGTTTTTTTGAGTATATTTATCACTTCGTTAATAGCTTGTAATAGATCTTTGTCCTCTATTTCTTCAATTGATATGCGTTTTAGCTCTAAGTCCCCACATATATTGTACTCCGATACTACGTAATTAACTTCTGCTAGCAAACCTCTTCCAGATTTTAGAGCTTCGTACATTTCATTGCAGTTTTCGTAGAGTACTACTCCTTCTATCCCAGCTAAACCTCTAACAACTACTGCAGCGATATAACTGTCCAGCTCTATTAATAGTAATATTCTAGACTCTTTCTTTATGTTCATTAGCTAGTGCCTTATTAAAGGAATCGAGAAATTCTTGAGCTATACTCTTAGCTTCTTCTACAACCTCTTTAAGAACATCCAGCGGATTTCGTGTCCCATCTGTCTGAATTACTAGTTCTGGGTACGAGACCAGTGGATGTTCTATTATGTACCCAGCGAAAGTTACCCCAGGTTTTTTAACAGCGAGTTTTGCTATTAGATTTGGTATTGAGTGTTTATCTTGGTCTTGAATAACAACTCTTATCTCCTTATCTGTTAATTTCTTTAATGTAAAGCTTATACCCATCATTTTCCCCTCGCTTAACCTAGGTATGCTTTCAAGAAAGTTTATTAAGCTATCATGCTACTTCTTCTAGACCCAGTAGATCACTTAGCTCATCGAGAATTTGGCTCCATGGCTTCTTCAGATCGTAGTTCTCATCTATAAGCTTTGTACTACGTAAAGTCTCTAAGATTTCCCTGTGATCAACATTGTATATAGCCATTGCTGCTACGAGTAGTTTTTTCACATTACTAGGAAGTTGCATTTGTTCAACTCTTTTTTGTGCTTCAGCTACTTTTCTAGCTATACCTAAAAGTATCTCCAAGTCGGTATCAGCATAGATCATAGACCCTCTGACATCGGCTGAGACCCCTATACTTTTCCTTATAACAACAGCTACTACATCGAGAGGAACGGTCTTCTTCAAATACTTTGCTAAGGTGTTCGTATCTATTCCGTGCCTAGGATTGACTTTCTGTAATATATACAGGGCTAAGAACTCCTTTAACTTAAACATAGCTGATTGAACATTAGGCTCTAGGCCTATTACCTTGAATACTAGTTTGTTTAACTTAAGCTCAGCATGAATATCTGCTTCTAGCACTAGCTCTTCATCAATTTTCTGAAGAATCTCTAAACATAGATCTACGCTTGGACATGAAAATGTTAACGTTCGTTCTACATATACACCACTAGGTTTAGGAGCCACCTCTCTTACCTCTGACAAGTATATAGTCTAGAGATACCTTACGTTGTTCAGTATTACCACATACTGAGCAGATAAGTTTATTACCATCATAATGCAAAGCTGATCCACATCTAGAACAATAAGCTAGCATTACGCCTAGCTTAGGCTCTTTAATTGTTACAAGGAGCGGTAAATAATCATTTAAAACCTTCACCTTCACTACATCACCTATCCTAACATAGTTATACATATTGTCACCTCTAGAGTCTGTCGCTTGAGATATGTGTAAAACAGCTGTGAAGCTATGTTTAAACAGCTTTACAAAATCATAACCTACAACTTTTATAAACGCAACATCGTCTCTCATAGATGTTATCCGCCCAATAACTATGTCCCCTGTCTTTGGTATCTTTATATCTTTTAAAGGCTTTACCAAAACCCTCCTGTTCAAGGTATCGAAAACTACCTTACCGATCACCGCTGACCTGATGTTCCCTCGCTCATCAACGTATACGTACTTGTGAGGTATGTACTCTTCTTCTTTGCATATATAGTCTCCAGGCAATATCATGTTGTTACTCACGTTTTCACCTCTTCACGATACTATAGATAGCTACTTTGAATCTATGCATTCTTTTTCTATGCATTGGGTATATAGGTGGAATCCTCATATACCTTACAACCACATTATCTATGTTATAACCATGGCTCAGCGCTATCTCGGTTATTATTATTTGAGACTCTGGGTTATATTTGTGTATAGTATACACCGCATTTGGTTTGAAATCGAAAGCTTTTCTAAGAAATGCCATGTCCACGCCTTTTCTGTGAACACCAAAAGGCGGGTTCATTATAACAGTATCTACACCTCTAAACTTGATGTACTCTACATCTGCATTAATTATATCGACATAGCTAGACCTATCCCAGAGAAATTCTTTAGCTATTTTAAGAGCTTCTACATCTATATCTACGCAAAGAACCTGTCTAGCTCCTAAGATTAAAGCTCCGTAACCTAGAATACCTGTTCCACAACCAAGATCTACAACCACCTTATCCTCTATATCACCACGTATATAAGCTAGCCACACCAGCTCAGAAGCTATAGAGCTATCACATACATACTGCTCTAACTCGATCACTGGCCTAGAGAAACTGGGTATACGACTAAGGAGAATCTCTAACTCTTTCTTGTTCTTCACCATGGGTATCTATACCTATTAATAGCATTGCTTAGAATTACAAATGCTTCTCCAACAGTTAGAACAGGTATTTCTAGATCTTGAAAATCGAATGCTAGATATGGACATGATGTAATAACTACAACATCGAACAATGAAGAGATATTCACAAGCATTTCTCTATCTAGTTTTAGAACTTTAGCGACAGAAACCTCAAATCCTCTCTTCTTCAATTCCTCAGCAAGAATTCTAACAAAATTATCCCTAGCCTGGCCATAGAAACCTGACACGATTAACCATCTTCTACTGTTTAATGCATTATATATTTTCCATACCCTAACCCTCATCATCTTCTCAACTTCTTCTTTAGGATCCCATAAACTATATGTATAAGGATCAATGCAATATGTAGCTAGGCTTGGCTTTGAATCTAGGTTCATTAGGTACTGAGATACACAGAGAAATCTACCACCACCTACAACAACTAGGATATCGCAATCCTTAGTATCCACCTTAGTACAACCAAATACAACACCTCTATATGTTATTCCACATTTGTTAAAGAGTTTCACTAAATTATTACATAGTCTTATATGTTGCGACGAAGATACTAAACATATTCTCGAATTCAAGGTGCAGAAATTATTTAGTATAGACACTAGCTTTGCAACATCAATACTTGAAAATTCAACTGGTATAAACAATGTTTTTACAGCTGGTTTATAGTAGGGATACTCAGTGTGGCCAAAATGGATCACTAGATCAGCATTTACTTCTCTTGCACTATACTCATCGACAAGACATGGGCCGAAACTTGGATTTAGAGAAAGTATTACTTCTACTTCTCTACTTAGATACTCTCTAAGTTTCTCAACTAAGTAGTTAAAACATTGTTTAAAACCTTCTGGAAGCTGGATCAAGATCCTTTTAGCATTATGTCTTTCTATTTCTTTTACTACACTTTGTAACTCAAAGTCGTGGTCTAAACATATACTCATATCTTTTTACTCAGGTCTACTACCTCAATTCTGCATTTTAACGGGAGTTTAGATGATGCTCTCCTCATAGCTTCCCTGAGTTGCTCTAGATGTTGTTTTAACCCATATATTTCAACTAGCACTGTTTCTGGGTTTGCACGTACTGCAAGACCTGCTGGCTTACCAAAGGCTAATCTCATACCCTCTTGAAGCCTGTCAGCTCCAGCAAACGCTAACATCTTATGTTCTCTTATTACATGATGGGGATAAACTTTGAATACTAGTATGTAGTTGGCATCCCCTACGTACTTAGTAAGATATTTATGTGCCATAACTCTAGCAGCTTCTAAAGCATTATGCCTTATAACACCCCATTCAATAGTTACAAGCTGTACTTTCACTTCAGGATTGAGCTTTGTGTTTCCCATAACGAATTTTGTGATCTTCGGAGGGGGTACACCATGTATATACTCTCTTCTTGTATATGGAGGTTTATTTTGATGAGTATAGCATCTCGCTGGTCTAAGAGGCATATATCTACACCTTTATTATAGCCCTGCTAACTTTCATCGACAGGTTCTAACTTAAGTCTTTTAGCGATCCTCCTTATAAATGTTATCAGCAAACCTGCTTCCTGCTTCGATAGAGTTGCTCTACGTACAAATCTTCTGAACATTATTGAGAACGCCTGCCGATGCCATTCATCTCTAGCAACTAAATTGACAAGTTCATCCACATACCTATCAATTAACCTGACCTGCTCTTCATCTATTTTCTCTATTTGGTCAAAAACACTGTGTTTTCCAAGCTCTTTATACATTCTGTACAACACAATCGCAACTGCATGACTTAGGTTAAGTACAGGATATTCTGGGCTAGCTTCTATATGGACAAGCATATCGCATTCGGCTATCTCATCTCTCGTTAAACCAGTACTTTCTCTACCGAATACTATAGCAATACTATCATAGTTTTTAGCAATGTTTACAAACTCTTCTAGATTTATTGCTTTTCTAAGCATATCCCCAGAATCTATGTCAACAACAGCTGATGTACAAGCAGAAATAGCAGTATCTTTGAGAGCTTCTTCTAAAGATTCGTATACCTTTACTTTGCCGCTATCCATAAAGACAACTCCGTTTGCAGCAAAACGACGTACTTCTTCAGACCACGGGTTTATAGAAGGTTTGACAAGTGCTAGTTCATCGACAGCAAAATTTCTGCTAAGTCTAACTATGAACCCGAGGTTAACCTCACCCTCAATTCCTACAACTACCACTTTAATCTTCAAAAATATTTCACCACAGCTCCGCAGAGCATTTCATAGAAAAACTGTTCACAATCAAATATCTCTACGTATTCGTATTTAAGTACATGCTCAATTATTTCTTTAACTCTTTGAAGAGTTGAGAAAACAAATGCAATTACACAACTATTTTCGCATATATTTAAAGAATCCTTGAAAAACTTTGCCCATATTTCTAATCCATCTTCACCACCGTTCCACGCTATGGCATCTGATATTTCATCGCATACAGGTAGATATGGTGGGTTAAAATATACAAGGTTAACTGCTCTACTTCGAACACAGGAAGCTCCATCACATTGAACTACATCTGCCTTTCCATCTACTTTATTTATCTTCATTGTTTCCCAAGTACTATATACAGCTTTAGGATCTACATCGATTAGTATTGCGTAAGCTAGGTCATTATTAGATAATAATTTAGCTGTTACATACCCTGTACCACAACCAATTTCAAGAGCTACATCTATGTACTCCTTACTGAATTTGATTACATGTTCTACTGTATTTAATAGGATTGCAGAATCGTGGCTAGGTTGATAAACTCCCTCAATATATACTATAGCTATTCCTCCCACTGCCCTCGTTTTAATCTCACTTTTCTCAATACTATAACCAATTTCTCTATATCTTCGGGTGCAAGTTGGTATACTCTTTTCCTCCATAGATCATCACTTTCGTTTATCCCTAACATATTTAACTCTACGTTTAAACACTTCTTTAAGGATTTTAAAACATGTTTTCTTCTAAAGCTAAACAAACATTTTACAATATCCTCGACATCGGCATATTCATTAAAAGCTCTTTTCCTCTTCATAACAACTATTGCTGAAAAAACATCTGGTGAAGGGATAAAGCTACTTGGAGGAAGGATCTCGCAAATCTCAACATCGAATAGATATTGTACAAAAAGTGATATTTTGCTGTAATTCTTATCACCAGGCTTAGCTATAAACCTATCAGCAACATCTTTTTGTACAGTTATAACTACATACTCTACACTAGATTTGCCTACCTCTAATATGAGATCTGATGTTATATGGTAAGGCAGGTTTCCGACAACTATGTAAGGGTTTTTAGTTGTGCGTAGAAATACCCTAGCATCGCTTATAACGATATCTATATTAGGAAAAGATCCTTGAAGCTCTTTTAGCAATGGAGTGAATCTTGTGTCTAATTCTATAGATATGATATAGCTATTTGGAATTTTTCCTAAAGCTGATGTTAAAGTACCTAGGCCAGCACCTACTTCAACAATAAGAGGTTTCTCAACATCGTTTATTAATAACGAAATCGTTTCAATTATTTTCTTAAAAGCTTTTGGCTCAACCATCATCACTTGGCTAAGCCTTTTTCTAAGCTTTATCCTATACTTCACTAAACTCTCTCTTATCCATTTAATTAAATCATTCTTGCTTATGTTAACAACATCTATTACCATGGTTCATAGTATCCTAGTTTTTCATATAAATGGTATAAATAGTTAAGGAATATATAGTTAGGTGATGGAGGGTATGGCTCTACAAATAAATAGTATTTTTCTGCTCTCTGAAGTTCTGCCACTATTCTTTCTGTTAATACTTTTATAGGGTCTGGTATTCTAATACGTTTTTTGAGATCCTCAAAACTTTCGAAGGGTTTCTTTTTACGTTCGTCAAGGATGAGGATAAGGGTTTTCTTCCCGATGCCTGGTAACAGTTCTAAGCTATGCAACCTTATATTGATTGCTTCTGCAACATTGAAGAATTCTACGAATATTTTTTCCTTATCGATAACTATATCTTTAACAACTTTTTCTAAATTAGTTCTTGCAATTGTTGTTAAATCTTCATATGCAAGTCTATCAAAAACTTTTAACTCAATACCTCGTGGTGTAAGGGATATGGGGACTCTCTCACCTATGTTTAGCATAGTCCCTCTCGGAGGAACAATTTCAACGAGAGTAAAATATTTAGAACCAATGCCTTGTGCAACAGGATTTGTCTTATGAAATGTGTGTTTATCGTAAGGATTCCCTAGAGGCATGAAATCGAGAATATATGCATACTCATCTGGTATCCAGATCCTCCTATGCCTACCCCGAAAACTCATGAAGAACACCGAAAAATCATTAGAGTTAGAGATTATCTGCAGAACTCTTTAACTAGATCAAGTATTTTGCGGAGAACATCTTCCTCAGGGATGGTTGTCTCGAAGGCTAAAAGCATTCTAAGTTCATCAAGTGTTTCAGGAAGTATGTTGATTATGAGGGAAATAGATGTATCTCTTAATTTAAACTCATTTTTAAGAATATTTACAAGTTCATCAACTTTATCTGGGTTGCACATTGTAGATAGTGTTTGAAGATATTCTAGAGCTGATTTAGCCGGTTCAAGGGATATATCGTAGCTTTTTACTTTCGACAGATATTCCATTAGAAGTTTCTTCGCTGTAAGATTTGGTATATCCCTATAGTCTATTATCCGATATGGCAAAACTCTACACCAGTTATTTATGTTGACAAAACTTTTATTTCGATCTATGTAGAATCATCAACATTTGTTCCCTCAGCTCCTTCCTTATATTGTTAAGTTGCTGAAGTTTTTGGATAACATCTTTAATTCTCTCAGTTACATCGAATGCAGGTTTAACATGCTCAGGCAGAAGGAATAACTTCTTGGTTTTTGACCCTATACTAACCTCTACTATTAGAGCTCTACCTCTAAACCCAACTATAATCCCTGTTTTCCCTATATACCTCCTGTGAGGCATACCTTTATGTATAGCAGGGTCTACATCTACATGTACTTTATCACCCACTTTGTATGGAATCATTATCCTGCTTAGTGGAGGGACAGCTCCTTTCTCTCTAACGTTTTTCATCATAACTTTTCGGGTTCTATGTCGAAGGCCTTGGGATGCTTTGACCATAGCTCTACCCTTCTGAGGTCTTTCTAATGATTATTATGGACTAAAGTTTAAATATACTCATGAACATAGAGTACGTCGAGCATTACACAAATAGCTTTGCATCCTAATATATCAGAGAAGCTAGGTTTTGTCCTTCCGTTGTCGCCTGATATCAACTCCTTGATGTAGAGCCCCCCTTCGCACTCTATGAAAACTTCGAATAGATCCGAAGATAATGGAAACGTTTTTACGTTAAACACCTTCCTCCGCCTAACATTATCTTTTCTACGCCTTAAAACTCTTATAGGAGTCCTTTGCTCTACTATTCTATCTCTAAACATCTCCTCAAGTTTAAGTAGAGATTCATAGGTTATAGGGGTAGATGTGTGCACTACAGCTCTATATATTTTCTTAGAAAACTTTGCACCTTCTTTAAGCCTTGTTACAAAGTTTCTACCAATCTTCATCACGATCCGGAACTTAAGCCATGGTGATACATTATTTAAAAGTTTCTCCACAACCTCCATATCGATATTCTTGTTTATAGTCTTGAACTCTATGGCAAGAGGTCTACCACTTCCATAGACTCTTACATCAACATCTTCCCTTCCGGCTACGTGAATGCGATACCCATTCGCTTTCAGTTCTTTGTTAACTTGCTTCACAATATCTTCAATTGATAGTGGGTACTTCCTTTTACCACTTTTTGTAATCCATATATTCTGTGATATCATTCTTCCATACTTCCAGTAGTACCCGTACAATATTAACGATGGATAATCTATTCTGATATCATTTATGACCATATCTATTATTGCTATAACCTCGGGTTCGTTAAAATTAGGCTTAATACCAGTTATAGCCGTGATTTTCTTACCTATCTCTCTTTTGAGTTCTCTCTTAATACTTTCTCTATACTCAAGACCAAATTCTCTCACTAGCACATCTTCTTTTTCGACATATTCTTGCGCTGAGGAAATCCCTACAATAAAAGAATTTGGTTTGATAGTTTGTAGAATTACTGATATTTTCTCTGAGTAATCTTCTATCCATTTTTCAATCATATCTCCACATATATAGCATCTACGTCTTTCGTATTGGCTAATATCTAAGCCTAGGTTCCTGAGGCAATCTTCTCGTTGAGCATTAAGAATCACTGCTTTCGCTGTTTCCAAATCTATTTCTTTCTTTTGCAGTTTTCTATGAATATCCATCATAACGACAAGCTTTAATGCTTTTCCACGCTCATCGTTACTCAACCCTTTACCTAAATAGCCGAAGAGTCTACCAAGACATCTATCGCATAATGGATATTTCTTCAAAATCTCTATAGCTTTATCTATGATATTGTTGTTCACTATTCTCTACCTATATCCTCTGCAGACAACTTCGATATATCTATCCCTAGCTTCTTTAATAATCCTGTTCTTCGTTTTGCACTCTTAATAAAGTTGTTAACCATTTCGTAATACTTTAGAAGTTCTTTTACATCTTCAACAGTGGTACCAGAGCCCATGGCTATTCTCTGCATACGTGATCTATCTATTATTTTAGGGTTTTTCAACTCTTCATAGGTCATAGAATCTATTATTGCTAACCACTTCTTCATCTTCTCTTCCCCTATCCTAAGCTGCTTATCATCTAAAGGTAGAAGTGATAAACCAGGAATTAGCTGGAGAATTTTTGATAAAGGACCTAACTTCTTTATTGTCTGTATCTGGAAATATATATCCACTATGCTAATCTTCCCTCGGGCAACGGCTTTAGCAAATCTTTCCTCAATATCTTTGTGTTGTTCTATAGACTTAAGTTTATCTATAAGAGCCGGTAAATCCCCTAACCCCAGAAGTCTTCCTACAAAACGTCTAGGCTCGAAGACCTCTAGTTCCGGTATCTTTTCTCCCATACCTATAAACTTTATCATAGCCTTGGTGGCAGCTACAGCTGATAGGGCACCCCCACCTTTAGCTGTTCCATCGAGCTTCGTAACTATGATCGACCCTATAGGTGTTGCTTGATGAAATCTAAGAGCTAGTTCGTAAGCTTTTTGACCTATAGCAGCATCTATAACTAGAACAACTTCGTCTGGTTCAACAGCTTTAGCTATTTCTTGCATCTCTTTAAGTAAAAGCTCTTCTTCTCCGTAACCATGTCTACCTGCTGTATCTATAATTATTATGTTGACTCCTTTAGATAGGCAAAATTTCTTACATTTACCAGCTATATCAATTGGATTAAAATTTTTAAGGTCTCCACAGAATGGTACATCTATTGAAGCACTAAGTTGTTGGAGTTGTTCATAAGCTGCAGGCCTATAGACATCAGTGCATATGAGACATGGTTTAAAACCATGTCTTTTGTAGAAATAGGCTAATTTCGCTGCTGTAGTTGTTTTTCCAGAACCTTGGACCCCTACAAGCATTATCACGTATGGTGTTTTTATTGGAAATACGTTTGGTTTTACATCGCCTCCAAAAAGTGTTGAAAGCTCATCGTATACAATTTTTATGAACCACTCCTGTTTTGATATGTATGGTGGTGGCGATTCTTTTAATGCTCTCTCCTTAATTCTCTTAGTCAACTCTACAACAAGCCTAACATTTACATCAGCTTTAAGCAATGTCTTCTGAAGCTCTTTGATAAAGTTTTCAACAGCTACTTCATAAGGTTCTCTACCTTTTAAAAAACTAACTACAAGATTTTTTATAGACTCTAAAAATGACATGTATAACTTTACCTAATCCTATATATGAGTCTTCTCCCTAACACTTCCCAGTACTCTACCTCAACCCCAGGCGCCAGCTTTGTTCTGATTGCTTCGTCTGAAGGCATCTCAATCTCGAAAGTTTCAAAGGTTTCATTGTCCATGATCTGAACTTTATCTCCTAGTATTGCAAGTACTTGGGCATATCTCTTATTAATTATAGGTATTTCTACCCTTTGATCCGATGGCCCCACGACAGTCCTTCTAGATCCTGTAAATAGTCCAACAGCAACAACATGTACTTTTGCACTTCCATGTTTACCTGTCTTAGCTTTTGATACCTCTACTACTCTACATGGCTCACCATCAATAACTACATAGCTTCCTTCTTTGAGATCTCCTAACTCACCATACTCTATAGCCAAATATACGTCACCTTCTTACATTTTCTAACTGGTAGGATTAAAATCTGTAGCTGTTTTAAGAGTTTATTAACAAAAAGTATTTAAGAATTCAGAACATCTACAGTAGCATCAAATTCATAGCGAGGTGTAAGAAAATGATGTTTTGCCCAAAGTGTGGTTCTCTTATGAGTTATAAACAAGGTATATGGAAATGCAATCGATGTGGCTACGAGTTGCAAGCCAATAACTCTGGGAGACGTGTAACACTCTCTAGGGTTATTAGACATAGTGAAAAAGAGAAGACTGTTGTTATAGAGGATCAGAAAATCTCAGTTCCTCCAACTGCTGTACTAGTGAAGAACCAGGTGAGATGCCCTAAGTGTGAACATAATGAAGTATACGCTTGGCAAATACAAACGAGAGCTGCTGATGAACCTCCAACAACTTTCTATCGATGTACCAAGTGCGGATACACATGGAGAGAATATTGAGAAATAGTAAAAAGAGAAAAGATTTATATATACGATTCATCACGTAGAAAAATCCCTAAATCGAAAATATTTTCAACAACTGGAATAAGCATCTTACCTTCCTTAACATATCTATCAAAATCCTCTGGATTTATAACAAACTTTCCTATTCCTATCACCTTCATATCCTCTTTATCAAGAACTGCTACATACACACCTTTTTCAATAGGGTGTAGAAATCTTTCCACAGAACTTACGAGCAAATCGTTCCCATAGAGAAAAGCTTTAACGCCTTGAGATTTAGCTACAACAGCACATCCAATTTCAAATCCTTTCTCCATCGCTAGCTCAAACAAGCGTGTCGATGGAATGAATTCTCTCCTTTTCTTAATCCACCCAATTAGAATACCTGTAGCCATAACTTTGACTCCTGAGGATATTAACTCATCTAAATCATTCTTCACAGAGAGAGGAACTAGGTATACTCTCTCTACGTCCCTACTCTTCGGTATAAATATAAAGCTATGGTCTCTAATTACGAATTCAGCAAATTCCCTACAAAAACATCTCTCTATGTATTCTATAACAATGCTATTTACCTTTATAGAGATACCCCTGTTTAATGTTATTCTAATTCTTAGTTTATTTTAATTTAGAGTTTTATCTGCCCTATGTATTCAATAAATAGTAAACTCAATACCTATTCAATCTCTTTTATGATAAACCTTGGAGAATCAATCCACTCAGACTTGCATTTAGGACATCTCGAAGGTTTCTTAGGTTTATCGAGATCTTTGAATATATACCCACATTTCCTACACCTAGGAGGAATCATTAAAAGAAGTTTCTTCCCATTACTTGATCTACGTATTGACTTAGCTATATGGATAAGATGAATATACACATCTTCCACATCCATATCGAAAATCTGTGCTATGTATTCAGCTGTTAAAGGTTCTTCTGTTGTCTCTAAAAGTCTAGTCATTCTCTCTCTTATGCTACCTTCACCTATCTCCAATATCGATCACCAATATACTCATAGATGTATCTACATAGTAATTTGATGTAGGCTTAATAGTTTATTTACTATCGGTGCACTGCTCAAATCCTAACACCTTAGCCCACGTATAAACAATATTATCGTCAAGAACATTTGATTCGATAAGTTGGTCTTTAGCATAACCTTGTTTTTTACTATTTTTACCAAGCTTTACTTGGGCATATTCGACAGCTTTCTTAATTGGATGAGTAATTATGTCTATATACGCTCTTACAATGGCAGCTACAGTCGCTTCATGTAGTACTATTACCTGATCTTTTGTTACTATAACTAACCTCAAATGCCGGTGGCATGGGGGTATAAAAGCTACTATTTTTTGTACATCGCTATTCCTATAAACTTTAATATTCCTCAACTCCTTAACTTCTTTCTCCAAGACTTTTCACCCAGAACAATCTTTTAAGAATTTTCGGTAATCATACCTATGTAGTGTTACCAGGTCTCTTCTTTATATAATCTATAAGTGTTCTCCATTCTTTCCTTAAATCCTTTGGTTCTGTCTCTCTCTTTACATCTTCACGTTGACTTGTAGACGCGATTTCTGTTACAGTTGATACCATGCCTAATAGCTCCTTCAACTGTTTTAAATCATTTAATAGAATATTGCGCATCGGTGGGTTATACAACGCTGCAGCTGGATGTATTGTTGGAACACTATATACATTTAAACTAAGCAACGTTAAATTATATACCTTCCCCCTCATTTTTGTTACACCATTCCAAGGCATAGATGCTAAGGAGAACACCTTCTTTCCTGCGATATTACCTAAGGTTACGATAATCTTTGGTTTAAGTAGTAGTATTTGGGATTCTAGATATATACTGCAACTCTCTATCTCCTCATCACGAGGTTCCCTATTCTGCGGGGGTCTACATTTAACAACATTAGTTATGTACACTTCTTCGCGTTTGATGCCAACACTCTCTAAGGTTAGAGTAAGAAGCTTTCCTGCAGCACCTACAAAAGGCCTTCCCATCTCATCCTCTGTAACACCTGGGGCTTCCCCTATAAGCATAATCTTAGAGTAGTTAGAACCTTCACCTGGCACAACATTTTTCCTATATCGAAAGAGAATGCACCGTGTACAATTTTTTATATCGTTCTCAAGTTCTTCCCAAGACGTGTAATACTTCGTGATAAACACCCTTTAACTCGTTGGACCAGTGTTTATCTTGATTTAGCAACGTTATAAACGTTTATATATCGTCTACTAAGGTAGTATACGAGCTCAGATAATATGTAGAGGTTGTATAGTGGCGATAATCTATGGGTCTTAAACATAAGAAATATATCTACGTAGCAAGAAACGATGGATGGTATGTAAAAGTTAGAGTATTGAAAAGCAGAACAGAGGAGGAATCTAAATATATTGTTGTAGGCCCTAAAGTTAAAGCACCTCCATTAACAGCAACAGTTATTAAGGAAGATACTCTACCAGAGAATGTTAGAGCACAACTTTACAATATTTAATGTTCATCAATAGATGATGATGTCGACGTAAACTGAGAGGTGAAGATGGGTCGATATACTGATAAAGATTATCTGGTTTCAATGCAAATAGGTGATTTTATTTGCAAAATCTAAGAATTCAGTATATCTCTAAGAAGATACTAAAGAATATACTACAATCTCTTGAAAGTAGACACGAAATCGATCCGAACTTTATAGAGATGTTAAAAGAAGCTGAAGAAATTAGGATTGCTTATAGTGATAAATTTGAAATTCTTGTTTTTAATTCTACAGCTACTCTCTTTAAAGTTGAAGGTATAGAATTCTACTTCCCAACTCTCTACGTGTTAAACTTTCTCTTTAATACACGAAAGCTTCTTGTAGTACCAACGGTAGTAGTTGATGAAGGTGCTGTTGGACCTCTTAAGAGGGGGGCTGACGTTATGATACCGGGCATCAAGAAAATCTTAAGAAGTTTTAATAAAGGGGATATAGTTGCTGTTATGGAGCCCAGCGAAAGATATTTGATAGTCGTTGGACTTGCTTTAGTAAATTCAGAAAGCATAGCTCCAGGGGTAAGGGGTAAAGGTATAAAGAATATATCCTATCTAGATGACGAAATATGGTCTGCATCAATACAACTTGTAAAAGCTTTTTCTAAGACATAGCTTAATTTAAATAAAGTAAAAAGAAGAGTGTTGTAATGCATTAATCTTCTAGGTAAAGTATTGTTACGTTTAAAGATATTAACCTTGGAGATATTTATAATTTAACAGATTTACTAGTGGATGTTAGTTCGGTGGCTAGATGATTAGGGATAATGTTTATCTCTTACGTCCAGATGCTTTGACAGCTCTAGAGAACAATGTCTTCAAGAAGACATTAGATTGGTATTACTCGATACTTCTAGAGGATCTCCCAGCTAAGTTCCATATAGCTAAAGCTGTTGAGGTACCGAAAGATATAGGGTCTCTTGAGAATCTCGACTTAGAAACTCTATGGGGTCTTCACGAGGAACTTGGTAGAGTTTTTCTATCTATGTGGAATGAGGTAAGGAAAGAGAAGATCAGATTTCAAGGGTTTAAGAATAGATATGGAGAAGCTTCAGTGAATCTTATTGATATTCTTGTAGAGATAGCTCATCGATTAGTTAAAAGATGCATATTCTGTGAAAGACGTTGTAATGTTGATAGAATTTTGGGTATGAAAGGTTTCTGTAGGCTTGATAAGAGGAGCTATGTTCATAGTTGGTTTCTACATATTGGTGAAGAAGCCCCTCTAGTCCCAAGCGGCACGATATTCTACGGTAGCTGTAATTTTAAATGTGTATTTTGTCAAAACTGGGATATATCTCAAGAAAACCCTTACGGAGGTATAGAAGTTACACCTTATCACCTAGCGTTAATTCAGAAAGAGCTAAAATTAAATGGAGCTAGGAACATAAATCACGTAGGTGGAGAGCCTACACCAAATATACACAATATACTCGAAAGTTTGAAGTATCTAGATATTAATATCGCTCAGCTATGGAATAGCAATTTCTATATGAGTGAAGAAGCAATGAAACTTCTAGTATATGTAATAGATATATGGCTACCTGACTTCAAGTATGGAAATAACAACTGTGCCCTCAGATTATCTTTAGTGCCTAACTATGTTGAAGTTATTGGAAGAAACCATAAAATGGCTCTCCAGTGGGGTGATATGATAATAAGACACCTTGTTTTGCCAAACCATATCGAATGTTGTTCTAAACTTGTGCTAAAGTGGATTGCTGAGAACTTGCCTAAGGATAGAGTATTGATAAATATCATGGATCAATATAGACCTGAATACAAAGCATATCAATACAAAGATATTTCTCGAAGACCTCGATACGACGAACTAGAAGAAGTCTATAGATATGCTGATAAACTTAGTATCCTGTGGAGAGATATCTCAAGATAACCAAGCTTTTCGCACCACCAAGCAGTACATGGTCTTTACACTTTAGAAAAGACTGTGTATTGGTGCGGGGGGTGGGATTTGAACCCACGCAGGCCTACGCCATCGGGTCCTGAGCCCGACCCCTTTGACCTGGCTCGGGCACCCCCGCTCTTCCCTTTAGAGACTAAGTACTTCAGCTATGTACTAGTAATATACATTGTAGATATAAAGTTTTATCTCTTTTTCCAAATGTATTCAGAATCTATTACCGATTCTAATACGCGTTTAACTTCATCTCTATCAAATTTTTTTAGAAGTTCTATATATATTGCAATAGCTTCTCGTATGAATTCTGATCTGCTTTTGAAACCTCTTCTGCGGTAAATAAAGTCAGCTTCTTTCAATGTTTCTGTGTCTATTTTTATTGATATCACTTTTGTTAACGGTATTTCTAATTCAAATGTACGATAATTATTCCTGGTCATTTTACATCTCCTCATAATTTCCAAAGGTAAAATTGTGTTATCCTTGTAGTTTGGTTATTAGTTTGTAAATATATACTTTGTAGATATCCTCTATGAAACATATTCATCTTGAGTGTTTTTAAATCGTTACCTGATGTTATGATCTTATAATTATTTTTTCGTACTTAATTTGATTGACAGTAATACCAGAGCAATACTTATAAAATTGTATATAGAAGTGAGGCAACATTTGAAGCAAATAACTTCATCAAAGCTTAAAAATTTATTTAGTTTGCAAGTTTAAATATTTTAATGAAAATTAGAAACCTATAGGGATAAATGTGAGAAACAGCCTAGCTGCTGTCTTAGAGTATTTAATACTCAAAGTATTAGCTGATAAAGAGGAGGTCGTTAAAGCTTTGTATGACTATTTTGTCGAGGGTGCTAGTCCGAGTACTATAGCTACTAGATATGGACTTAGCAAACATCAGATCAGGGGTTATGTCCAACGTATAATGGAGAAAACAGGCTCTGGAACTAAAGCTCGAGTCCTTATGAAATATACAATTCCTATAATTATAAAGATCAAGCCTATTACTAAAAAAGTTAATGGATCTATAGCTGTTTGTGGTTTATGTAATGAAGAATTGCTTATTCAAGTAATTGAAGATCATGTAAGGAAGAAACATGCTAATGTTGTTAATGAGTACGTCAATTCCGTTATTGAAGTATTAAGAAAAGCTCTTGCAACTAGAGGTATATCGTAAAATAGTATCTATTAATAATGTTTGTTTAACTCATCAGTCTACGATTTATACCTCCTTAGGAGTTAATCAATAGACATAAATTAAAGAACAAATTAGTAAATTTATTTAGCAGAATATTAAGTGGCGATTACATGGTTAAAGAGGTTTTCAAGCCGAGAAGAGAAGTAAATAAAGTTGTAAAAAAAGGTAAACCTAAAGATGTCCGCGTAGGTATCCTCTTCCCACTTCCATATAATGCTGCATCTAGTTCTCTTGCTTTTCATCTTCTTTATGAATATATAAACGAATTTCAAGATGCTATAGCATATAGGTTTGTCTACAATATGGAAGAAGACGAAGTCGAGTCTCTTGATCATAGCATAAGTTTAAGAGACTTAGATCTGATCTTGATGTCTACTTCTTTTGAGCTAGATTATTTAAACGTAGCTCGTATCCTTAATTCATTACAACTTTTACCATATCAGAGAAAAAGAAACAAACCTATCATAGTTGCTGGTGGGCTAGCTGCTACAGCAAACCCATTTCCATTAAGTAAGATAGCTGATGCTGTTGTGATCGGAGAGGTCGACGAGATAATCGGTGACATAGTTTACTCAGTGCAAGAGACGAACCCTATAAAAATTTTAGAAAATATAAAGTGTGTTTGGATTTCCATGAATAGAGATTCTATAGTTGAAAAATGTGTTGTTGAAAATCTCGACCGTGTTTTTCATCCATTAAAACAGGTTTATTCTGTCGATGAAGAACCTGCATTTGGATATGGCTTAAGGATAGAGCTTTCTAGAGGTTGCCCTTATATGTGCCCTTTCTGTCTTGAATCACATGTGACTTACCCTTATAGATTTAGATCTTATGATATTGTTTGGAGAATTATTGAAAAAGGATTTGAATTTACTCCCCTTGCCAAGAGAACAATATTCTACAGTTTATCATTCTTTAGTATTCCTTATGTTGATAAGCTATTAAATAAGTTACTAGACGAGAATATTCAAGTAAGTATCCCCTCTTTGAGATTAGAACATCTAACAAACGATAGAATTGAAATTATTTATAAGTTAGGACAAAAAACTTTAACGATAGCTCCTGAAGTACTTATAACTTCTTATGCATGTAGAATTGGGAAGTGTTTTGATGTAGATAAACTCATCAGTATTATATTGACTGCTTACAGTATTGGCTACAATCACGTAAAAATGTATCTAATGGCTGGGTTCCCCAAACTTAGTGTAGAAGAAGAGGTTAATGCTCTAAAGAACTTCCTAGATAAGCTTAAAAAATTTATAAAGAGAAAGAAATTCATTGAATTATCATTGAACATATTAATTCCTAAGCCGTGGACTCCTTTCCAGTATCTACCAGCAAACTATGTTATAAAAAGTAACGATAGAATTAAGACGTATAAAAACCTTATCAAAAATTACAGATTTGCTTCTATAGATGCTATGGATCCGAAGTGGGGTTTTGCACAAGCAGTTATAGCTCTAGGAAACTCTGAACTATCTGATTTAATTATCCGATGCGTAGAAGAAGGTTGTAGTTTATCAAAATTTCTAAATCTTGTTTCTTCAAATACGGATAGACTTCGGTACGTCGTTGATGGATGGAAGAAGGATCCCCCATGGATAAAATCTATTAGTATGAAATTTAACCCTACGTATTTAGAGTACAGATTTAAGTTCCTAACATAACTTAAACATGTTTAACTATTAGTGGGTTGCTGTTTTTCATCGGTACATTATTTACTTCGAAAACTTTGAATAATTTTGATATAGAATCTCTATACGTATCGAAAATCTCTATACCTACTTCGATATCACCAAAGCCCACCGTCTCAATTGATATATTGCTACTATTAATACATGAGAATGCCATACTTTTATACATATGTGGATATACTATAACTTTAGAACCTCTATCTTTAGCGAATTTCTTAACTGTAAGACACATTAGTAGTGGGTCGTGCGTTGCTAAGACTATTACATCAAAATTTTTTGGGGAATTGTATATCGAGATATGCTCTGTACCTATTGTGTTTAATAGGTGTAGAGTGAATTGAGGTACTATCCCTACTCTACATGAGTATCTCTTAGCATAGTGAGCAAATGATAGAATTGAGATATCTTCACCTATTAATAGAACATCGCCACCTTTAAGAACCTCTAAAATATCTTTATCAACTGATAAGATTGCTAAGATCAGAAGCTCCTTATCGTTGTATTCACTAAGCTTAACTATCTTAATAAAATCTTTCTCTACGCTAAACAGATCTTGTGCACATCCAAATGTATCCAGGTAATCCACAGAATTTATAGCAAAAATAACTGCTCTTGAACCTGATATAACATCATTTACCGCGACCCCTATATCTATCACCTTGCCAACGGCAATCGACCCTAAGACCTTCCTTCCCTTAGCCACCAACTCACAATTATTTAAAGCTATATCTGCTACCGATAGATATGTGTAGGATGTCTTTATCAATACTTCCTTACTTTTCAATAGTATCGATGAATATTTCTCTAAATATATATCGCCACAGTAGGTTACTACGAGTCTTCTGTACATGTTTTAGCACTACCTTGCTATTCAATCAACTTGATCTCGCAAGGTTCTTGTGAAAGATTCTTAACCATCAAGTATGAGTCTTCCCCATCGAGATAATAGCCTTTAATCCTCTCTACTTTCACAAACCCTAGCTTCTCATAGAGCTTGATTGCTTTATAGTTACTAACTCTTACCTCTAGCTGAACTTCTTCAACACTATATATAGATTGAAGCATAGAAAGAGCAGCTGTAAGTAGAGCTGTAGCTATTCCTTTACCTCTATACTCTTCTTTTACAGCTACACTCACTATATGACCTATCTTAGCTTCCCTACCTCTACATCTACTAAAACCTTCTTCAACTCTTGTCAATACATATCCAACAATCTGTTCACCAGCTTCTGCAACATAGAATATATCTCCCCATTTCTCAAAATGTTCTAACCAAAAAGAATAAGGATAGTGCTCTGGAAGACATTCTATGTTTAAAGCTATCACAGAATCTATATCATTCTTCGTGGCTAATCTTATCCTTATATACTTGCTAGCTACATCCATAGGCTATAACCCTGTTTATACTTTAGATAAGTTAAGATTGCTAGCTATAGGTTAATATCCAAGGTATTTTATCTTCAACTCCGAAGCTTATTAACTCTCTGTATCCTAGCATTTCATGCTCTGAAACTTGCATCAATAAAACTTACCTAGACATAATAAAATATCGAATCCATAGCAGATAAGGCTCTCGGGGATATGTTAATCCACTAGTTGAAGATACTAAATGGAATTATAACTCGATTGAGGAACTTTTAGAAGACAAAGTACTTAGTTTAAAATCGACTAAGTTATTTATAAAATAATTTCTTGGAAATCTCGAGGTCATCTCTATATTTAATACTAAGTAGATAATTTTAAAAGTACTATCGTATATCTACTTGAGAATATTTACATCGAATACTCTGTTGTTTTCTATGTCTATTCTAAGTAGTAGTAAGTTGATGGATCTAGGTATCGATAAATAGAATATATTTTCACTTAGTTTATCTATGCAGTAATCAGGTAAGTACTCTGTGCATGATATTATAATTTTCATACCTTTTATATTCTCTACAATTTTTCTTGAGATTCCTATGGGTAAACCTATAGATAATTCTTTTCCTTTAAAAACCTTTTTTGAACACCTAGAGATGGACATAGGATATGTTGACAATATAATATTTAAGAGACATTTATCTTTTGGATTTTGATCAAGCATCTTATTAATTGATTGTATTGGATTCTTTGAGTCTATACCTGCAATACAGATGTTATCTATTATAATCCATTTACCGCTTACAAAAGTGTTTCTATTCTTCAACTCTTTTATTATATGATCATCATCATATAGGTTCGGAATTCCATAAACTTTTTCAACATGGTCAATATACTCTAGGCATTCCCCTAGTCCACCGCAAACCAGATGAAGAGAATTTCTATACTTTTTCGTTATCTCTATAACTTTTTTACATTCAGATGTACTTGGCGAGTTTAGTACTATTACATCGACTATTTTATTCAAGTTCTACATCCTTTTGTAATCTAGTCTGTAAATTTTAACATATACAGAACTTTATAATTACTACCTACACATTGCTCTACAGCTTTTCTCCAGCTATCGCCTATAGCTATAAGTGCATAAAAACCTTCAGGTTTAGCACCACTTTTCTTCACTAATTCGCATAAAGCAGATGTTGTTCTACCGCTTCTTACAAGGTCGTCAACGATAAGAACTCTGTCCTCGTGTTCTAGAATACCCTCTGGTAGATACAATGTTATGATTTCCGGTGGCATCGATGTTATATAGCTTAGCTCTATGAACTTAGAAAACCCTACCTCCTTCTTCTTCTTAACCACAACTAGCTTTAGACCTAGTCTCTTCGCTATCATAGTTGCCAACGGTATACCATCAACTTCAACAGTTACTAGAGCTGTAAATCCTCCACTCTTACCCCAGATCATAGCATCTATAGATGCAAACGTAAGTATATCTACATTGTAAACTATAGGATATAGGCTAACGATATCACTATCCATTACTTTTAGAACTCTAGATAATAAAAGCTCTACAACCTCATTGCTCAGCAACTTGAATATCATACCTTTTGCACGATCTTGTGTAGGTCTTATATCCTCATGAATATATCTCCAAAGAGTTGGTATCGATATTCCTAAAAGGTTCTCAAGTTCTTTAAATTTCATAAACTTTTTAAGACTAGCTAGCATCTCAATGACAAGTTCTGCATAATCTATTTCTTCCTCAGCATAGCTCTTCAAAATCATTTTCTTCACCTTTGTAAATTTAATTGTATTCTATGATTTAACTAATAATACATCACTACTAACACCAGTTTAGCTTAGCTGAGTATATATTTCTTAATTCAAATAACTCTTAGATCTCTATATAGATTTAAACCTACATCTATAGAACTTCGTTATTTTCATCGTGTAACCCAGCTGCTACAGCTAGATCTATAAATCGACGTTTAGAGAGAATCCTCGTAATTTCGCCTATAGCCTTCTCTAAAGTTTCATCCTCATCATCGCATTCTACGAACACCTCATCCTCAATAGCTATACCGCTAAAACCCTTTACAGCTGATGTAAACAATATTTGAATATTTGTTAACTTCTTAACATACCTACGTATTTTCACAGCTAGCAATGTACATTTGACGACTTCTTCAGGTTTTGATCCAACTACTAATAGTTTAATTGTATCACTCATTATTATCACTAATTGGAAACTATATAGTAGGTGTTATCATTTAAGTTAGTAAAACCTATCACTTGCGACGATCAGAAAAATATTTAGGCGTTCTTAGAATTCATGATAACAAAATTTATAAAGCTTTATGCTAATATATATAAGTGAGAGTAGGTGAGATCATGGAAGAAGAGTTTAAGAAACTTTATGAAGACGAAGAAGTAGAGGTATTTAAAGCTCCAACAGAAGAAGAACTTGAGAAATTAGTTAAAGATACTATAGCAAGCGTTGGAAAACCTTTAACATGGAAAGAACTTAGAGAGAAATTCAGTGGTATAGCTGGAGAAGATAGGCTGAGAAAAATATTGATCAGATTGATAGAAAGAGATGAACTAATAGAGCTACCAGATGGAGCCTTTGGGCTACCGGGGATGGAACAGAACTATGTCCCTAGAAGAACTGCCAAGAGAGTAAGACCTCTAGTACCATCGAAATTCAGAGCCAGATGGGGAACATTAGCTGCAAGACTAAGGAAAACGGGGTTACCGCTTGGAGAAGCAATTAAAATTTTAGAGAAAAGCAATATAAAGCTATACTCATCCACTTCTGCTGAAGAATTCAATACCTATGAGGAAGAACTCGAGAGCGAATCTTTTGAAGAAACATAACCCTAGATTTACTACATCACAACGGAAATAATTGTTAACTAGACTAGATTAGTTAGCAAATGTTCTATAACGATAACGAAAAACAAGTTATTAATTATTAAACTAAATTTAAATTATTTATGTAATAAACTTCGGTGTCCAAGCTCAATGGGCTCTACAGATTTGTGTGAAAAAGCTGAAGTATTGATTTTAGGTAAGATAGCTGTTATTAGAACAAAGAGTGGAGGTATGGCATTAATAGGTGTACACAATATATGCTCTATTGCTAAAAGACTTAGACTATGTTTTGATAACTATAAATGCTAAGTTTTTCCATGCTATAAATGGTACATGTTTATTAATCCTCTCTTTCTAGCATATTCGTGGTACTCTATATACTTTTTATTCTTTAAGAACCATTCTACCTTGTATGCTTTGTCTACAACATCGTTGATTTTCTCTGTAACAACGATGCTAAAGGCATCACTACCAGCTCCACTACCAAACGATACCGCTAGAATTCTTTGCCCTGGTTTAGCTTGTTCAAGTATTTTAGCTAATCCTATAAGCATTGAAGCATTATAGGTATTACCGATCCAAGGTGTTACAATACCAGGCAGAATTTTTTCTCTTGGTATACCTAGCATTGATGCTACTCTTAAAGGGAATCTTCCATTAGGTTGATGAAACACAGCATAGTCGAAATCCGTAGGTTTAAGACCTAGATTCTCCATAAGCATTCTAGCTGCTGATACAATATGGTTGAAGTATGCAGGTTCTCCAGTAAAACCTTCGCCATGCCTTGGGTAAGTCGCTCCATCTCTACGCCAGAAATCTGGTGTATCTGTAGAATATGTTACCATTCCTTCGAATACTGCTGCAGATTCCTTACTAGGACCTATAATGTAGGCGGCAGCTCCACTACTAACTGTTAGTTCTAGCACATCGCCTGGACTTGCTTGTGCTGTATCTGCACCAATAGCTAAAACATATCTTGCTTGCTTACTCTCAACAAGTGAAACTCCTACCCTTATAGCTTCTGCTGCTGCTCTACAAGCAAACTCGAGATCTGCTACCATATGAGATGGCTTTATGTTTAGTACCTCAGCTATTATAGTTGCTCCTGGTTTAACGGCATAAGGTTTGCTTTCTGTTCCAAGGTAGATTGCATCTATCTGACTAGGTTCTATATGTGCTCTTTTAATCGCGTATAACGCCGCTTTATACCCCATGGTAACACTATCCTCATCTATATTTGCTACAGCTTTCTCTTCAATCCATAGACTATCGACATAGGGTTTATCGTAACCCCACATAGTTGCTATATCAATAGCTTTAACTCTATACACAGGTATGTATACTCCCCAACCAACTATGCCACCGCCATGCATAACACAAACACCTACCCTTGATAGATTAGGCTGGGATATAATAGTGTTACTTTAATACACAGCATCTCTATATAATCCCTTCCTGATCCATGACCTCCCAAGCTCTCCTAATCAAAGTTTTTATACTAGAGCTCAATTTCTCTACTAGAGCTCTGTCAATAGATTCCACAGAATACCTCCTACCACCATATACAACCGAAAACCCTTTTATCGAGTATGCAATAGATTGACTAGACCTCTGAACAGTAAATCCGTATTCAAACCATCCATCTCTACAACTAATCCTAATATCAGTAACATCTCTCTCTAAATCAATAACATCTTTTAAAAACAAATCTACCTTCAATACCATTTCCATTACTATACTATAACTATCTGTAGCACAAGCTTCTGGTAATTCCTCACATTTTGTTAACATTACAAAAATCGACACATATGGATATCTTAATGGATTGAAATCTATATACACTTCAAAACAATCTGAACATGATGTTATAATCTCTATAATTTTTGAGACATTATCTATGCATTGAGCTACAACATCTCTACTCATAACTATAACCGCCAAGCTGTAATTTACAAAACACTTTCTCCGGTTTACTGTTCAGGGTATTTATTTCTTGTTCCTTAAATTCCAACAATACACTATACATCTTTAATAGGAATTTATATTAACATATGTTTAAAGCACTTTCAATACCTTCTATAACTCTTGAGATCACAACCCATGTATCTAAAGGTTTTTGAAAAATAGATATATGATCTTGTGTAAGAGACAAGGTTTCTTCTTCAAAATCACCTCGCTGGAAAGCCCCTATTAAAACACATACTCTTGCACCTTTCTTCATAAGATTTGCAAGTTCTCTACCTAAGGATTTAACCGTCCTTCTATAGCCTTTTTCATGCATTAAAACAATTTTGTCGAATTTCATCTCATTAACAAATTCTCTAAGGGATTTATGTTCTATCCATAACAATGGTTTCTCACTATAAGGTGGAACTCTACCTATAGCAAGAAGTTGCTCAATAAGACCTATGAATCTTTCATAGTTTCGAGGTATACGCGTGCCTGGGTCTATATGTATTACAATATTATTTATCGCATGTACATGTATTCTCAAAAGCCCAACTATGTTTAAAGGGCTTGAGAGTGCATTGAGTAGAGAGATGTGAACTATGTCAGGTCTACCTCTTTTATACCACTTCTCGAGGTTTTTCATAGCCTTGAAATGAATTGATATATCCAGTAATGTTTCAGAAGGTTTTTTACCTCTTTTTCTAGCATTTGCTACTATTGATGGATGATTCTGTATATCCTTAGGTACTAGCTCCAAACCTGCTTCAGCTAGTATAATTGTTAAAGGTATCATTTGTCTCGCCGTAATATTTGTCAATCTATATATACACCCTACTACACAACAGTTTAAGGAAACACTTGCTACAGCGTTTAAGTTTACACATAAGCTTTGTATGAACATAAGCAACTGTTTGTATCCATGCAGAATATCCACCAAAAGCGTTTCTCATCCTATAATACGTGCAGTTAATTTTGAATGGACATTCATTACATGTGCATCTTATACACATAGTTTTTCTTGGTAAATATGCAACAATATTTGATGTAACCCCAAATTTAGATAGAAAAGATATTAAGTTTCTGTCAATTGGAGCATATATAGTCGATTTCTTAACAAATACTAGATATGCATGGGAAACCTTAGGCCCAATGCCTTTAATTTTTAGCAAAAGCTTTTTAGCATCTTCGTCATTACCTATTATTATTCTGTTCCTGAACTTTAGGTACTCTTCCAAGGCGTTAACAAGGTTTAGAACTTGATAACTTCTACTGATTTCCTTGGCTATCTCAATTCTATCTAAATTAATTACATGCTCCAGCTTTCCATATTTCATGAGCATTATCTGTATCCATTTAACAACGTTTGTATGGAAATCAGTATTTTGGGATAAAAATATCGATGCAAATATCTCTACATCGTCTATAGATGATGTAGCTATACCTAGCCAACTATACTCAGATCTAAGCATTTCTACAAATTCAGAATATTTTTCATCTATATTGCTATTCTTTGGATGTAAAGACCATATACCTAGAACTTCCTCTACATAGTTTAGACATTCATTATCATTATGCTTTGCAATCAATTCATCACCTTTTTTAACTATCGTCAATCCTTTACATACCCCCCACAGCTTGACAATCCTATTGCTTTGCACATGAAAGAGAGGGTTAGCAAAAGAAGGATACAGAAGTATTTCTAGGTCAAATTTAGGGTTTACTAATAGGATCCTAGTTTTCATACAGTAACCTAGAGCAATCAAAAATTATCTTAGATTTTAATTGATATACTTTTACAATACCTCAAGGTATTTAAGCATCGATACCAAATTCTTGGGGGGACTTAGTGCTAACGCTATAGCTCCTAGTAATACTATATCCTCTCCAAGTGGAGTTAATTCTATTATAGGTTTTTGAGTTACAACTCCCTTCGACTCATTGACCCCTCTTATTATCGGATCTAGAACTAGTTCACGTTTATTTTTCAAAGCTATAGCACCTCCAACAGTTATTATCTCAGGATCATAAACATTAATTACATTCTCGAACCCTGCAATATTGTATTTATTTATCTCATCTACTATCTTAAGAGCTAGTTTGTCTCCTTTCTCTGCTTCTCTATATATTGTTTCAGCTGTAAGCATTCTATTTAAGTATTGTTTGTATATCAAAGAATTTTTCTCGATCTCTGTTAAACTCCATTCTTCCAAGATCTTGTAGACAAATTTCGGTATATTAGCACCGCTTGCATATGCTTCCCAATGTCCTTTACCACCACATCCACAATCCATTTTACCACTTATGTCAACAACCATGTGTCCAATTTCGTGAGCATTCCCCATTTTACCCAGTAGGAGAAGGTCGTTCACGATAACTCCACCACCTATACCAGTACTAAGCGTTATATATACAACATTGGATCTACCTTTACCTAATCCAAAGAATTTTTCACCCCAGACAGCTGTTACACAGTCATTAGCCACTATTACAGGTTTCTTCAGTTCATCTACAAGTGGTTTACCTAGTTCGAATACACGAATAGGTATATTAGGTGCGCCTATAACAACACCTTCTGCAAGATCTAATGGACCTGCAGTACCTACACCAATAGCTTTAATGTTTTCTAGGTATTCTTTGAATTCTTTCTTAACCGTATTAGCAATAAGCATAGCTATAGTGTATCTATCACCTTCTCTAGGCGTGGGAAATATAACTTTCTTCGATATAGAGCCGCTGGCTGAAGCTAAGGCTAACCTTATCCATGTACCACCTATGTCCACTCCTACGAAGTACTTCATAATTTCACCAAATTGTTTTTATTGTTCAGCTCTCTTACCGATCATCACAAGTCAGATAGGAGGTGCATACATCATTTGTACATATCTACTGCTCAAGTAGTCTAAATACCTTGTTGAGAACTAGGTATCCACTAGGTATAACTCCTAAACTTCCCTTTGCGCAACATTCTGGCTCAGTAAACTTTGATATTCCATCGTATTGCTTTAAACCTCTATATGACACCATTATTGGTACAGGATCGCTTGAATGTGCTTTTAATTCCGGGGGTGTACAATGATCAGAAGTTATAACTACAGCGGTTTGCTCAGTGTCTATATACTTGAGGAGGGGTTGTATGAATAACTCGTCTATTACTTCTATAGATTTAACTTTCCTTGCTTTATCACCGTCATGTCCGGGTTCATCTGGTCCTTTTAAATGTACATAAACTACATCATTTCTATCTAGAAGTTTTAATGTTGCTTCAACTCTTTCCCTATACAAAACTTCCTTTTCTCCATATAGAGATACTTTAGCAACTTCCATTCCTAAAAGAGCTCCAATACCTATTTCAACAGGCATTTCAGCAACTATACCGAAAGACTTATTATGTAATTGCTTTATAGAAACTATAGGTGGTATTCTATCCTCTGCATCTCTAAGTAGCAATGCGTTTGCCTTAAGTAAACCTTTCTTCGCTCTTTGAATATTTATTTCATGATTATCTAATACCTCTACAACCTTTGACATAAATACATTGACTAACTCACAAGTTATACTAGCTTCTATAGAATTATCCAACGGTCTACATGGAGCTACGTAGGATTTATAACTTTCCAATGCAATAGATATCCTTTCAACACGATCGTAAGCAGGGTCTGTGTTCGAAACATTGGCACTTAACTTCTTTTCTTTACTACCTATTATAACAACAGCTCTATGTCCAACAGTTGCTACAACTCTTGCATATCCCCCATGTATACTTAGATCGATACCATCAATAGCTTTAGCTAGCTCCCTCGCCTCTTCAGATGTAAGCCCTCTACCCACTCTTCTATCAATGATCTTCATAGACTTTGGATCTACCGTAGCAAAATTCGCTCTAAATGCTACTTCATAACCTTCTCTAATAACAAGTCCTATACCAAGCACTTCTAAAATACCTCTCCCAATATTTATCTCCTTAGGGTTGTACCCTAATATCGAAAATACAGCTGCATCGCTTTCTGGAGGTGTTCTATCATCTATAGGATGAAAACAACCAGCAATAGAATTCTTTGCTATACTATCTAATCCATGGGTCCTTGCCAACTCTAACGATGTTGGTCTAAACCTAACTCCATCTGCTGCTCCATCTAAAACCACTATTACAATCTTCATTTAACAACCCCTATTAACAAAATGCTAACCCAGAGGTTATAAGGGCTAGCTTAAAATACTTCAATACTGATAATATTGAAATACATTCCGCTATTGTTTAAACATATCTATACTCATCTATACGCAAGAAAACCATAACAAATGTACTCTATAAAAAGATATATACTCAGTTAAAACTCGTTAGAATTAGTGTAACTGTAAAACTCACATGTTTTAGAGGAGCATGACTCTATGTCTCAATCGGTTAATATTCGTAAAATAATCCGGGTAGGAGAGAGAAGCGTAGGTATAACCATTCCTAAGGAGTGGCTAACATATCTCAACGTTGATATAGGTTCATCCGTAGAAGTTACACTAGGTCCAGGCTACGTTCTAGTGAGACCATTAATCTCAAGTATTTCACAACCTAAGATATCAAACACTATTACGTTAAAAAATGATGATCCTGAACAGCTCGGAAGGCTAATAATTGCTAGCTACATCGAGGGATACGATATAATAACACTTGATGTCCCTCGAAATATTGCTAGAAATGTATTCTACAAAATCGCTGTCAGACTTCCTGGAACCATTTCTATGAACGGCGATGTTTTTAAAATAAAAATATCTGTAGACGAGCTTAACACAGATTTAAACGACATTTTCAATTCTATGAAGACCACTATGTCCGCTATGTTTGATATGTTAATTGAGTACTTTGAAACTGGAGACCTTGGAAAACTTGAAGAGATTCTAAAGCTTGATGATGATCTAGATCGATTCCACTTCTTAGGTATGAGAACCATAAAGAGAACTGCATTTAAAGATCCTACATCAGCACTTGAAAACACTATTATAATCAAGAGTCTAGAGCATATAGGGGATACCCTAGATAGAGTTTCAAATACCTTTCTTAAAATGGGTCTCAATGTGATTAACCGAACTGAGTGTAAGGAGAATCTTAAAGATATCTTCGTTAAAGTTTCCTCATATGTTTCGAAAGCGATTAATTCACTAATTACTCATAACATTAATCAAGCTCTTAAAGTTCTACTTCAACGAGAGGAATTGACGCAGGAGATCTTGTCTAGAGTTTCTAAATGTATAGATGTAACAGGGATATTAGCCATATCACACGAAGCTATGGTATCTATATATGAGGCTGCAGAAATAGCAGAAATAGCTGTTCTTAGATACTTAAGAGAACTAAGCTTAGAGCATAAAGCATCTAAAGAGTAATTTCTATTAGATATTTTATGTTGTGCTGTAACGGACTAGATTTAATATATATTCTAAGTTTTCCTTAATATAATTAATAGTGTTATTTACCATATCTATGAAGTCTCTGCTTAGTTTATCTTGCTCGATAACTTTGTTCAATTCTTCCAGATCTACTACATCAATCTTGTTATTTACGTACACGATATCAACATAGAGATCTAGATAAGATATTGTTCTACTATCTAGGCATATTTCTGGGGGGGTATTGATATTTATGTATATGCCTTTCTCTTCCCCACCTGTACTTAAGTATCTATGAACAATAAACCAAGAATCTATAGGTATCATAGTAAATGCTATATCGCCACGCTCCTTGCTTATCCCTAGACCGTTGTAAACTCCTTCTCCCTTTATGAACCTCCTTCCTAGTAAAACCTTACCGAAATGTTCATCGTTCAAAACATCGGCAATCTCAATAGATCCTATGACTATTCTTTCGCCTGTAGGCTTTTTATGTATTATATTAAAGTGTTTACCCAGAGTATTATCAGCTATTGCGAACCTCAATGCTTTGTAGAATTCTTCTCTATTTATATATTTCGACATTGAATCAGCTAAATCTGCATAATCTGTTAGTTTTCCGCACGTTCTTAGATAATGATGCCCTAAAATTGTCGGTATAATACTATTCCTAACATTATCTAGAAATTCCTTTGATAACCTTGTTAAAGTTATAAATGCTATAGCTTCGCCTTCAACAATTATATCTCTTGCAATATCTATACTACTCTTGATCATCCCCATATCTTTCAATGCTTCTTCAAGATCTTTAGCTATCTTCTCAAGCGTTGCCCCTCTTGCTGAACTACGCCACCTTATACTATATCCTTGTCTCGTAACGTTAGTTGATAATGTGAGTAGTAAAGTTTTTCTCTCTTGATCCTTTATATGTTCACTAAAGATGACCTTGCCTTTCCTATCATCAAGAAGTACTAACGTATCTTTAACTACAGCTATACCTGGATAAGCTAATGATATTCTATTAGTTTGCGAAGCGGGTTTAACTATATGAACAGCTATCCTCTCTCCTTCTATACACTTAGGATGCCCATGAACTATCATAAGAATATCCTTGTATTCTGCGACACAGCGTCCGTTATCTAATCCTCTGATCTTAGCTATAAAGCTTGTATAAGGACCATATCTATTATATTCGTAGCTGATATATGGTACCTTTTTTATTAACAAAGTAAAAATCTCTTCAACAGCTCTCTTTTCACCTATTATAACAATAGTGTTAGGGTCTTCTTCACTTATTTTTATCGTAGCGTGGGGGGTCTCCTCTCTTTTAGGTGGTAGCGATAATCTTTGAGCAAGTTGCTCAGATAGATCAGATAGCCTATGCCCTGAATCAAGCATCAGTTTAGCTAATGCTGTTGCGTAAGGCCCTCTTACTCTATATGTAAACATCATTTTATCACTTTAACGATGTTATTTCCATTAATCTTTTACAGTTTCTAAAATAGATATTGCTGACCACAAGAGAGTTCTAGCATGCAAAGGCATGTTAGGGTCTTGGCTAACTTCATCCAATATACCGATAGCATTAGCTGCTCTAACACCTGGAGACAGCCCTTTTTCATTCAACGCCCTTATAGCAAACATTGCTGCTCTTCTTATATTTCTAGGGATAGATGGGTCATTCATTATTCTCGTCAAAACCATTAGGGCTTGCCTAAGCTTAGCCTCATTATCGTAGACCATATGCTTAGTAAATCTTCTCTCTTGCTGCATATCCTTAGCCTCATCTTTTGATTGCTTAGCACCTGCGGATGTTGAAGACGTGACTATCACCCCAGTACATTTCTATGAAAACGAGAGTATTATTCTTTATGGTCTATATACCTCAAAACCAATACCAAAGTCTGGAAGACATAAAAACTTAACGTTACTAAATGTTTTTCTGTAGAGTAGGTGATGTTTAACGCTCACAATTAGATGGCATGGTCATGCATGTTTCGAGATAATAACATCTAAAGGGAAGGTAATAGTCGTTGATCCACATGATGGTAGAAGCCTTGGATTAAAACCACCACATGTAGAGGCTGATATAGTATTAATAACACATGAACATTTTGATCATAACGCTTTTGCTTTAGTAGCTAAACCTGGTGCAAAAATATTATCTATGAGTGCTGGAGAAACATCTGTAGAAGATGTAAAGATTCTGGGTGTGGAAACATACCACGATAAGGATAGGGGAAGAAGAAGGGGAAGAAACATTGTCTATAGAATGCTAGCTAATGGCGTATCCATTGTTCACCTAGGGGATCTAGGGCATGTACTAGAACCTAGTGTTGGGGCAAAACTTAAGCCTGTAGATATATTAATGATACCTGTGGGTGGTGTCTTTACAATTGATGCACGTGACGCTTGGAAAGTGATAGAGGTTCTAGACCCTGTCGCTATTATACCTATGCACTACTGGATTCAAGGTTTAGAGCTACCTCTGAAACCTGTTGACGAGTTTTTAAAACTAGCTCCTTCGGAATGGAGCAAAGTTGACCTAGGATCAAATACTCTAACTATTGATAAACATAATTTAAAGCCAAAGACTATATACATATTTAGATACCTATAGCAATAAATAGATGCTAATGATCTATCTAAGTTTAATTAATTTTTAATCTTTAAATATCAGCAAGATTAATAAGCTTTTTCTGATGCTTTAAAGCTACTGGATTAACGGTGTCTAGATTTGACATGGAGTACCACTTATAGCGGAATTAGGGTACCATGGGTACCAACGAGAGAAGAGCTCCTGGATATTATAATGAGGTTGGCGAACATAAAAAATGAAGATATATTCTATGATTTAGGATGTGGCGATGGAAGAGTTGTGATAAGGGCTGTTAAAGAAGGTGCAAAGAAAGGTGTATGTGTAGAACTCAATTCTACATTGATAGAGAAAGCAAAGGAGAACGCAAAAGCTGAAAAAGTCTTGGATAGAATAGTTTTTATAAATGATGACTTTTTCAATGTATTGTTAAAGGATGCAACTATTGTCTATATGTACTTATTGACGTCTGTAAACAAAGCATTGAAACCAAAGTTAGAAACCGAACTAGTTAATGGTACAAGAGTAGTAACACTAGATTTCGAGGTGCCTGGGTGGAAACCAATCCAAATAGTTGAAGTTTCTCTATCCATGAGAACAGCAAGGCTATACCTATATATTAAAGGTATTAGCGATAAATAATAGATATAAAGAGATTAATTAATCTAAATTTGCAACTTTTTTAGCTTCACTAAGTATTTTCGAAACCTCTGAAGAAGATATAGCTTCAACATTCTTTACATCGTAATGCAACTTCAAATCTTGTACCAAGGCTCTAGACACTTCATCAAGTTTATCAACTAGGATGACAAGTATAGGTGGAGCTCCCTTAATATGATGTCGAAGCTCTTTAACAATATCTTTTATAATCAAAGCTGCTGCAACATTATTTCCTGCTGCAACTAATGTCTCAAGTCTTAAGATTATTTTTTCAAGAAAAATTGATACATTATTCAAATGGTTATTCACTGTCTTAAGAGTGTCTATTTCTCTATCAATATCATGTAATTTTTCCGGTGCTATATTACTTATTTTTTCTTTGTATTCTATGTATCGAGATATGTTCTTGTCTATTATAGATTTATAGTAAGCTATTTTGTTGTATAATTCTCTTAGCATCGCCATACTTAGTAAAACATGCGACTTTATTGTTGTATTCACTTTTAACCACACTATATAACTAGGTAACCAATGGCTAGTTATTAACTATAAACCAAATAGATCTCACTAGCTATATTATATCAACTCCTCATTCATCATTAACATACTTCTTTACATCCGCTCTTTATTAATGTAAGATCTATTGTTTCTAGCTTAGGTAATAGACTTTTTTCAATATCAACCACTTTTTGTTTTGCAATCCATACAAATAATCTAAGTAGAAGTTTTAATGGTGCATAGATTTTTTTGTGTAGATAGAAGTTGTTCATAATGTCTTCAGCCCATTTAACAGTATGCCAAAACGCTATTCTCATAGCCTCTGCATGCTCTTGGGTAAATTTGAGACCTGTTATACCGCCTTCAGAACTCTTTAAAGCACCCATAGGGACAAATATCATTGGTACTATTATGCTTCTGTAGCTCTTTAATCTATCTAAGAGTTCTACTGTTTTGACTATATCGTCAGGTTCTTCACCGGGGAAACCAAGTATGAATGTTGCAGCAGGTATTATCTTATGTTCGTGCATTATTGAGAATGCTTCTTCTACTATGTAGGGCCATTCCTCTGGTTTAAAGGGGGCTGCCTTAGCGGGCATTATTATCTTGGCTAGCCTTGGTGAACCTGTCTCTATCCCTACTTCTACACCAAGATAATCTTGTTCAAGATTTGAATAGATAGTCTCTGTAATATTTGATATAAGTTTGTGTTTTCTTTGAGAATAAACTATTGCGGCAAGAGATGCATGGGCCCATGCAATCGAATTTAGGTTTCGTACTTTTTTAATGACCTCGTTGTGAAGTTTTTGAACAGCCTCAGGGTTAGGTTCTATTCCAGAAGCACCGTAGAGTAGAACATCCTCGCTATGGAATATAGCGTGGTTTACACCATTGGAGACGTTAACCTCTATCTCTTTTATTATCCTATCTATAGGTATGTGTCGTAGAGGTCTTAATGTAACACTACAGAATTTGCATCCTCTTGGGCAACCCCGTGTTATTTCTACAAGTCCATTAACACTAGGTCTCTTTATTAACGGTATCTCATCTACTGAAGGTACTTCTCTAGCTCCTATAGATATATACTTAGGCACAGGTTCATTGTTAAGAAGCTTTTTGGTAATGCCAACTATTATCTTCTCAGCCTCCCCTTCAATAATGATATCTATACCCCATCTATCTACAAGCTCTGGTTCCCATAGCCATTGCCAAGCGGCAGGGCCTCCAACAACTATTCTAACATTTTTCTTCTTCATAGCTTTTACAACATCGCTCTCCATTAACTTAATAAAGCTTCTCCTATTGATAGGCTCTTTCTTTGTTATCAACCACCATTCAGAACTCGGAGGACCGAACGCAAAGAAATCATGGTGTCCTATCATGAGTATCTTCACAGTATTGATGTATTTATTTAAATAGTCTGGATCTACGATTTGAGCATTGAACCCGGCATCTTGTAGTACAGCTTCGATCTTTCTTAAACCATATGGAGCGAATAAAGGTCTTCCAAATTTATCTACCTTAGGTTTTGGACAACATATATACATCCACAAAAACTCAGGTAAGATAACAGGTGGTGCAGTAGCAACAAAACCTAGAAATTCTTTACCGTGGTGATTAGTCATCATCGTCCTATCTGAGGTGATAACAATATCAGCTTTACTCATTGTAAATACCTTAATTCAAATGATTTAAAGTTATACACAGATATTTATATACCTAGTCTAAAATACCCAATGTTGAGTATTAAAGGCGTACTCATAGTAGGGTGAAAATCGTGAATATAAAGAGGAAGAGGGTTATAGTGCTTGTAAATGCATGGAGCAGAATAGTAAGAGAAAATATTGTATCACGAGAGCAAGCTGTGAAAATACTACAGACATGCTATGAGGAGCTAGGGGTAGAGCCTATAAGAGGTTCGAGTTTAACCCCTGATCTATATGATAAGGATATGGCTTCTCTATACATTATAGGTAAATGGGGTCTGGGGATAGATAGAGAGTTAAGCAGGGAGATTCTTGAGAAGCTATTCGATATTGAAATAAAGATAGAGAAGATTATAGAGTACATCCAGAATGTTTCAAGTTATGAAGAACTTTGTAGTAAGGATTCAGAACTCTGTAAATCTATAGATGATAAGCTAGTAGCTAGGGTTCTAAGGTTCTTATTCACTCTATACTATTTTGGTTTTATAGATAGGCAATACTTTATTCAACTTATGAAGAAAATATACAATGTTTTAAAGCCTATGGAGGAAACCATTAGAAGATTTACAAAATTTATAATAGCATACGAAGTAGGGAAAAAGATCTCTGAAAATGAAATCAAAACAAAAATAGATATAAACATGACTAAAAACGCTATTGCTCTAGACTTTGGAATCCCAAACGCCCTTCCATCGATTAAGTACATAGTTGAAGTTACTAAACATTTCTTTGAAATACCTCAAAATCTTATTAATAGCTTAAAAAGTGGAAATAAGTAATCCTATAATGACTAGTATAATTTCGATATTCGCTATCTAAAAGGGTGAGCTACGATGTACAATATAACTGTAGAGAAAAGGTACATTGTTAAAAAAGGAAGTAAAACAGTTATTGTAGAACTTTGTAGAACAAGCGATGGGAAGCTATTTGTTGTACCTGTACTTGCAACAAAACATGTTTATGAAACTACTGAAGGTGAACAAAAGGAGTGGAGTTACGATATATCGAAATCTGAAGAAATAGACTATACATCTTTACCTCAAAACATTAGAGAAGCTTTGTCTAAACTCCAAGTTATTTAATTTCCTCATAAGTTGTAAGCTTTTTACACTACCAAGATCTAGAGTAATCTATGTAGATCTAGTTAAGAGGTTAAAGACTGCTCTATGAACAACAATGATATAATGTATGCTGAAGATTTTGAGGATGAGTATGTTCTGAGATATTTAGTTGAACCTATAGCTAGGTGGGTAAAAGATAATCTAGGTAAGCTGACCCCGCCTCAGAGAATGTCTATACCATATATTAAACAAGGTTATAATGTTCTTATATCTAGCCCTACTGGGACAGGCAAGACTTTAGCTGCTTTCTTACCTATTATAGATAGCTTGGTTAGAGATGCTCTTGAAGATAAACTTGAGGATAAAGTCTATGTAGTTTACGTCTCACCTTTGAGAGCTCTTAATAATGATATGAAGAAAAACCTGCTAAACCCTTTGAATGGCATCAACGAGTATATAAGGAAGTGGTTCTATAGAAGTATTGAGATACGGGTTGCTGTTAGAACTAGTGATACTTTTCCACATGAAAAAGTTAGGATGCTTAAAGAACCTCCGCATATATTGATAACAACACCTGAGAGTCTTGCTCTTACGCTTAATGCTCCAAAGTTTAGAGAAAAGCTTAGGGATGTTAAGTGGGTTATTGTTGATGAAATACATGAGCTTGCTAATAATAAACGAGGTTCCCACCTAGCTCTATCCCTTGAAAGGCTTGTAGATCTTGTGGGTAGAGATTTCCAAAGAATAGGGTTGAGTGCTACAATTTCTCCACTTGAAGAGGTAGCGAGATTTCTAGGAGGGTACGATGATCGTGGAAATCCTAGGATTGTAGTAATCGTTGATGCTAGGTTTGCCAAACCTTTTGATATTAAGGTTATATGCCCGAAGATGGATCTTGTTTACACACCTGCATCAGTATTAACCGAGTCTATATACGATACCTTGGCTAAGCTAATCCAAACCCATAGAACAACACTTGTTTTTACAAATACCCGTAGTGCTACTGAGAGAGTTGTCTTTAAGTTAAAGAAAATGTTGAGCACTAACGGTATTTTAGATGCTGACGAGATCGAGGCTCATCATAGTAGTTTAAGTAGAGATGTTAGACTAGATGTAGAGGATAGGCTTAAGAAAGGAGAACTTCGTATAGTTGTTTCATCTACAAGTCTAGAGCTAGGGATAGATATAGGGTACATAGATCTCGTAGTCTTGCTAAGTAGCCCAAAAAGTGTGACAAGACTTCTGCAAAGAGTAGGTAGATCAGGACACAATGCTTATACTATGAGTAAAGGTGTACTATTAGTAGTAGATAGAGATGACCTCGTGGAATGCTGTGTCTTAGCTAGGCTTGCTAGAGAGAGAAAGATAGATAATGTAAAAATACCTAAGAAACCCCTTGATATACTTGCTCAACACATTGTTGGAATGTCTTTAGAGAAGCCTAGAGCTATAGACGATATTATAAGGATTATACGTAGAAGTTATCCCTATAGAGACTTAACTGAGGAAGAGTTTATATCTGTAATAAATTACTTAACCGGTAACTACCCAGGACTCGAGGATTACAATGTCTATGCTAAGATAAGGTACGATGAAAGTACTAAGACTGTTGGTAGGAGAAGAGGAGCTAGGATGATCTATCAGCTTAACGTAGGAGCTATACCCGATGAAGCTAAGGTACCAGTTATTGCTGTTATAGAGAATAGAAAGAAATATGTTGGGGATCTAGAGGAAGGTTTTGTAGAGATCTTAAGCTCTGGAGACATATTTGTATTAGGGGGGAGAACCTACAGAGTTCTAGCTATTAATCCTACTCATGTATTTGTATCGCCTGCTGAAGGGGAGAAACCTACTGTACCTATATGGTTTTCTGAAATGCTTCCGCTCGCATATGACTCAGCGATAGAGGTTGGGAGGTTTAGAAGGCTAGTAGCAGAAATGGTTAAGAGTATGCTTAGGGAAGAAGTTATAGATTTCCTTGTCAAAGTCTACGAACTAGAAAAGCATGCTGCTGAGTATATCTACGAGTATATATATGAGCAACTACTTTATACAGGTGTAGTACCATCTGATAAGATTATAGTTATTGAAATATGGAGAGATTTCGAATCCGCTACCACCAACATAATTTTCCATTCATTATTTGGAAGAAGGGTAAACGATGTTTTGTCAAGAGCCTACGCTTATGCTCTGAGTAGAAAACTAGGTGAAAATATAAGGATAAGCGTAACAGATAATGGATTCATGCTGACGCTAAAGAACTTAGAAATAAAAGATAGCATTCTTAAGAAAGCTATAGAGGAGGTAATAAGAGAGGTTAACCAAGATAGTGTAGAGTCTATAGCTAGGAAAGCGATAAGAAGAACAGAGCTTTTCAAAAAACGATTCAGACATTGTGCAGAAAGATCTTTTATGTTATTAAGAAGATACAAAGGTGTAGATGTTTCTCTAGCTAAGAGACAAATTAATTCAGAGAAACTTATTGAAATAGTTGAGAAATATCCGAAGTTTCCTGTAGTTGAAGAAACATATAGAGAGATCTTAGAAGATTTCATGGATCTAACTCATGCAAAAGAGGTTCTCAATAAAATACGTAAAGGTGAAATCGAGGTTCAATTCGTATTTAGTCGCTATGCACCAAGCCCGTTTGCACACCATATCATAGCCTTTGGTTACAGCGATATAATTCTAATGGAGGATAAAAAGAGATTAATAGCTAGATTCCAAGATATGGTTAGAAAAATTTTAGAACAAAGAATGACGTCCCAGCAAAATAGCCATACCTTAACTGAAACTGAAGTATACGATAAAAATCGAGGATATAGTATGTCTACAATGTAATGTATTACAAGAAAATAAGTTTACAGTTATAATAATTTATGGTGTTTTGGTAAAGACTCTGAATAGACTATCTATACTGATTAATATTAGAGGTTTTAATTATTTTGTTGGAGATATCTAGAAGTGTTTTCATAGTTATTGTATATAATTGTATCAATGCTAGGTCTTCTAATGCTTCTGCAACTGTTTCAGCTTCATATATGTTTCTACCTATCGCTACTACACCATGTCTTCTTAAGATTACCGCATTAACTCCAGGTGCAACTGCTTCAGCAACATGTTTAGCTAGTTCTATACTTCCAGGTTCTGCTTCAGGTACATAAGCTATTCCCTTTATGTAGTACTTCGACTCAATTAATATACTTGGATCTAATTTTATATCTAGAAGATCCAAGATCTGTACCGCAGGGTTATGAGTATGCGCTATAGCATATATATCAGACCTTGTTTTGTATATAGCCACATGGAATCTCCATTCCGAAGAAGGTTTATGATGCCCCTCAACTATATTGCCATCTAGATCGATTTTTACTAAGTCATCTACTTTTAACTCAGCTTTATGAAGCCCTGAAGGTGTTATCCATAAATAGTTGGTTCCAGGTAATCTAACACTTAAGTTACCAGATAAAGCTGAGATCAAATTACGTCTATACAAATTCCTCATAACAACAACTATATCTTGTTTAACTAGGTCCTCCAAATTGTGTATTTTATCTAGTTCAAAAATACTCATAAAACTCAAACCATGGTATCTTATTTGGTACACAGTTTTTAACCTTGAAATTAAAGTTAAGCATAACAATTTCAATCGTTTTACACAATGATAGATAGAACTGTACGAATAATTCTATAACTATGTCAAATAGATATTGATTAGAGATATACTGGTGCGGGGGGTGGGATTTGAACCCACGCAGGCCTACGCCATCGGGTCCTCAGCCCGACCCCTTTGACCTGGCTCGGGCACCCCCGCACAAATGTTGTATCTAACATAATGGATATTTCGTGTAAGCCTAAAAATATTTATAGCTAGGTTACATTATTAACTAGTTGAAGTTAACTATGTTGATTATGTTATTGCTTCTATGATGTTGCTAGTTTCTCTAACATTTTTTACATTTACAATAAATACCGTAGGTCTTCCTGGTATAGGTGTCTCTGAACATGTTGTTTTCCCTAGATCGTCTAGATATGCGTATCTACATTTTTGATTAGGTGGTGGAGATGTTATTACAAATATTTGTTCATCTGTAGCTGATATTATTGTAAAACAGTTTTTCTCATTGCATAACAGAGATGTGCTTAAATTCATAGCAGTTAGTCTTGAGTATAAGAATAACACCATATCGTCAAAAGATGTAAGCTGTATTACTGAAACCTTCATTGTGTCACCCAACCAAAGCTTATTTTGTTTACACTGTTTTTTAATTTGTGGAAACTCTTAATAACTTCTTAGTATTTTAACTATAGTTTTAACCAACACCATGTAATGATATAAGATAGGGTTTTACTTGTGTTAAGTGGTATACATTTTAAGTTATTGTGTTAAGGTTTACAATTCTATTTCTTATATATATTATAGAGCCTAAAACAATTCTATCGCTAATAACTTTCATTATACGAACTCTTGCTATACATCCTATAAATCTTCTAGAAGCTCTAAGTAGTACAACTGGTCCATGATACAAAGGGTATGAAACAAGGTACCTCTTATTTCTTGGGTATTCTGAAGCTATTACCACATCTACGATTTTATTCATTAATTTTTCTTTAGAGTATTCATTGAATTCTTTAACTTTATTCTTTAGAAGTTCAACATATTTTTGGTATTCAGGATCTTTGACTTTCTCTACTTTACTAAAGGCTGTTCTTGGTAATGGTCTAAATTTGTATAGAACAATTCTTTCAACACCTAGTTGTTGCAGAATAGGTATAACGTTAATTGTTTTAGCGATATCTTCAGTTTTTTCTAGATACAGACCACGCATTAGGTATACATAGGGTTTAAGCCCATGTCTAGACAGAAGCTGTAAAGCAGTTAAAACATCTCTACATTTATTTGGTCTTCCGATTGCTTCTAGAAGCCTATCACTACAACTTTCTAAACCTATATAGATCGCTACTCCTTTCAGATATCTACCCAGAGTTTCTGCAACATATTCATCTACTAAGCACGCTTTAACATTTTCTATAAGTATAGAGGCTTTTTCATCGGCTACTTTCTCGAGACTTACTAAATCCTTGAGAAGATTTTCAATAGCTTCAATATTTGGTGGAGGGCTACAGGGATCTGTTATAGGTTCTTTTACACTCAAATCGCGTCCATAGTCCAAAAAATCAGGGGCGCTTAACACAATCCTTGTAACCCCTATATTGAGAAGTTTTCGAACTTCTTCAACAACAGAATATCTATCTCGAGACCTTGGATATCCATGTATTAGTGGAACACTACAATATCCACAACCTGGGGGAATACCTACTGGACAAAATAGTCTATCAGCAAATTTCGCTGATGTACATAAATTACACTTGATGCATATCTTGCCGTTAGATGTTGCTAACGGCCTTCTAAAATTACTACACCCTCTAACAACTTCTACATAGACTCTACAAGCCCAGTAGAAAGGATACCTTCGAACACCATCAATATCTGGTAATACCTTAAACAGTAATTCTCTTGGAGTCCAAGGAGCTATTCCACCATCTAACAGTTTATCATCTTTCTTTACAGCTATACCCTTGGGAATTCTATCTAATACTCGTACCTCCTCGAAAAACTCAATAAAAGATTTATATCCATGAATATTGAAAAGCTCATTAAATATCGACTCAGCTTCACCTAGGAAAGCTATATCAAAATCCAGCAACTTCAATGCTTTTATACTTAAAGCTCCTGGTCCTCCAAGTATGACTAGTCTTTCTCTACCTCTATTCTTTCTCCAAAAATCAACAACTTTTTTAACAGCTTTTATATCACTAACCATAAACGATATTGCTAATACATCGAATTCCTTTAAAATATCTTTATTGCTAATAAAATGCTCGTAAGGATGAAGCTCGGCTTTAAACCCATAGTAATTAAGTAGAGCTGATACAACTCTTGGCCCAGAACCAATAACATCCAAAGTTGTAAGTCTCCTACCTTTAAGTCTTGCATTAGCATCTAAAACAAGTACTCTTTCCAAAGATACCAACCGATTTAGTAAGCTTAGCAACTACCCTTCGTAACAATGTTTTTGAGCTTGACCAAGGCTATAGCGGCATCAGCTACAGGGTTAGGGAAACAGTAGCTATCTATTTCGCTAAGTTTTACAGGTAATCCCATGGTCAAGTCATCTTTTGTGAAAGGTGTTTCACCTGCTTGAACAATAAGTGCTATGCTATTCTTATCTATACTTGTCTCGCATAGATCTCGAACATCATTTTGATGTAGAACAAAAAGAAGCTGCTCTATATTTATAACCTCTTTAAGATCTTGAAGTCGTGGAAAAACAAAGAACCTTTTATCGAGTTTATACGCTAGTCTAAAGACTTCTGGTACCCCCACCTGAGCGGCCATTCCAACAGGTTTTATAACTATAAATGCTGATACTATACCTATTGAGTACGCTAATCTCGCTAGGTCTTGAACTCTTTGAGGACTTGAGGGTGAGTAAGCAACTAAGTACACTGTTTTAACCATATTGACACCTATTTACGTAAAGTATGTGTTTAACAGGTATAAAGCTATAGCATAGGAGAGTGTTGGTGGAACTGCTTCTCCTACTTGGTTATACTGCTGGTCTTTATCACCGTAGAATATATGATGATCAGGAAAACCCATTAACCTTGCCTGCTCTCTAACTGTTAACAATCTGTTCTCATATGGATGTATAAATCTCGAGGAACCTAAAACCGTGGGGGCTATATCGAATGGGTCAAGCTTTATATAGTTAGGCAACATTTTGTTAGCACCTTGGTAGTAGTAGAGAGCTTTACCCCATCTTAATCTAGCTACTCTCTTCAACTTTCTGTCAGATAGCTGAGTACATTCATTGTTAGGTAGATCGCTTTCACACGATATATCACCTATAGCTTCGCTAACCGTCACAATCTTACCTAGAGGTCTAGGATTTAACAATACGTTTGATATGAATAGTCTTGATCTACGGCTAGGTGTTCCATGATCCTCAGCTTTTAGTAAATTGAAGTAAACTCTTTCATAGCCGTAATATTTAAACTCTTTCAGAAGTACATCTTTTAACACAGGAATATTTAAAGCTGGGACATTCTCCATTATGAATATCTTCGGCTTTAGCTCTCCAACGATTCTTATATATTCAAGCACTAAAACCCCCATAGGATCTCTATACAGACGGTCTAGAGGATCTTTCTCTCTGTTAGGATTTGCGCTTGTAAATGGCTCACATGGCGGGCTCCCTATAACGATATCTAGACGATTACCTAAGAAATACTTGATATCGTCTCCACTTACATCTCTTAAGTCTTCAACAAACATTACTGTCTCAGGAAAGTTCATACTGTAGGTTTTACTACACACCGGATCTATATCTAGAGCTAACTTTATCTTGAACCCTGCTTTTCTAAATCCTTGCGAAAAACCTCCACCACCTGAGAATAGATCTACCACTGTAAAAGGCATGGCTATAGGCTCTTACTTAACTTGTTTATAAGCTGTTTAATGAATTCAACTACCTTACTATTATCTACTTCTACAAGGTCTGTTCCACATTTAATACATCTGAAGCTGTTTTCAAACGCATCATCGAATGTGTATAAACTAAAATCGAAAGGACAAATATATGTTGGTAAAGACTCGCTATGCGACAACCATTCATTTAAAACTCTTGCCACTTCCTTTTTTCTTCTACTGATCGCCTGTAGAATCATATCCTTATTTGTAAACCATACATAGTTATACCATCTGGAACCTTCTCCAGAAGACCGTCTATAGGCTATGAATCCGTTATTCGCTAAGTCGTAGAGAATCCTTCTAACATCGTTTACCCTAGCATTGAGGGTATTGCTGATCTCTTCGTCGTTCATACCTTTCTCTGTACTTATGAGAAGCTCAACTATTTTCCTAGCGCTTTCTCCGGAAAGTGCTTCTACAACCTTGAGTATTATCTCTTCAGCCAACTTTCTTCACCACTTTTCCTCTGGTACTAGGTACTATATAGTGTTTAGCGTCTTTAAAACATAACTTCAATTCAACACCACTCCAAAGCCTATCTAGGAATAGAGCTAGAGCCGATACTTCTGAATGAGGCTGATTTCCTATAGCTATATTATAATCTGCTAGCTCGTAGTATATCCTTTCGACCTTCTCAGCCCCTACTATGATTAATAATTTTCTACAGTTCTTCTTAATAACCTCTATTACATCGTCTACAGGTAGTCCGTACATTGTTAAATGTACAATACATCCACGATTCTCCTTGAACTCTCTAACAATCCTGAGGGGGTCAACCCCCATTAGGAGAGCAAAGTAGGTTCCTCCCCATCTCTGCACTACTTTCTCTATAGATTTCTTAACAGATTCATCTACTGCATCTGCTATGTATATACCTTTAGCTCCAAAAGCTCTTGCAACGAGTGCCACATGGGTAGTTACTCTCCTGTCTCTCCCAGGTCTATGACCTAGTCTAAGCACATAGACATCTAAATCAAGTTCTTCTGGATAAGCTCTACAGTACGACATATAGACTCCTTGAGGTTATCCACATTTATTCTCTTTAAAGCTGAGATGAATACAATATCCACTAGGAATGCCTGATATTCACTAGCTATAGATTTAGCGATGTTCACCTTTTCCTCTAATCCATCATCGATAAGGTCTAGCTTGTTGATGGCTATTATCATCGGCCTTGTTATAGAACCTGCATCTCTTAATATACTAAATGCCGTGCGAAGTTCTAGCTCCAATTGGTTAAAATCTTTACTTCCATCGATGATCAGCATAATTGCGTCAGCAGTGGTTATCTCTTCGAGAACAGCTTTGAATGCTTCTATAATATCTAGAGGTATCCCCTTTATGAACCCTATAGTATCAACTACAACTACGTTATAGTTGCAAACCTTCACCAAATAGGACTTGGGGGAAAGAGTTGTAAACATCTCTACTCCAGTAGGTTTTGAGAGATTTGTAAGCATATTAAATATCGTTGTTTTACCGGCATTCGTGTAGCCTACTATCGCTATATGTATAAACCCCTGTTTCTTCCTAGCCTCCCGTTCCCTCAACCTTCTCTCCCTAAGTTTCTCTAGCTCTTTGTATAGTCTAGCTATACGTTTTGTAATATGCTTGTAGTATACATCAATAGCATATCTACCTGGACCTAAGAATCCTGGGAGCTCTCCTAGCTTCACCCTTCTAACCCAGTCTCTTATTAGGGGAAGTTGATGTTTAAGCCTCGCAATCTCTATCTGGAGCAGAGCTTCTCTAGACCCTGCATGCTGTTGAAATACATTAAGGATCATCATGACCTTATCTACTACGTCAACGTTTAATTCCTTCATTAAACATGTAACATGCCTAGGCTTCAGCTCATCGTAGATACATACCTTCTTGACTCCGTTACTCTTAATAGTGTTCCTTACTTTCTCGAGAACTCCTGGAGTCAGGTAGCATTTTGAGCTTACTTTTTTTACATAGACAACCTCCTTTATATCGTAACCTGCTTCTCTAGCTATTGAAATTACTTCGTTAGCGTTCTCCAGATCCTCCTCCTTTATGACGAGAATCGCTGGCTCAATCATGCTCTTAATCTTCCTCTCCACCTCTTATAGACACTATTTCTCCAAATGTAACATACTTCTCAACTTTACCTTTACTTGAAACCATATCGTCAACTGCAGGAACAAGTATCTTTACATTAAGGATTTCTTCTATTCTCCGAGCTAAATCGATAGGAGGTCTTAGCTTACCACTCTCAATTCTCTTAATAATGTTTTCACTAACCTTTAATTTCAATGCTAATGTTTTTTGATCCCACCCCACAGCTTCTCTAGCTCTCCTAATCTTTTCAGCAAAATCTTCTATCAACTCAAGCTTTTCATCTACAGATGTTTTAATAGGTTTCGTAGATTGTGAAGTTTGAACACCTTTCTGAGAAGGACTTTGCCTAGTAGTAGAAGAGTACTGCAAAACTCTACCGATTGATGAAGATGAACGTTGAATACCTTGATTTTTCTGTTGTAGAGCTTCTTGTTTAACTGCTTTAGCTAATAATTTAGCACCACATGTTTGACAGACTGTCAGTTCTGCTCCATCTACATAAATCTTCTTGCTCTTGCTAACCTCTACAGGTGAACCACACATTTCGCAGTATATTACTTGATTTCCTGATCTCAGTTAAACCACCAAAGATATTAAGCGGTTAGCTGTTTTTATCTTTATACCTAGCAAAGATTGTATGGGTGTATAAGGTTGGCTATTGAACATTGTGAGGATAGCAGTAAACATGATAGCTACGTTGAATACCTAGAATCACGTGTTAGAGAACTTGAGATGGAGATTGAGCAACTACAAGAGAAACTTAGTAAATATGCTGAAGAGCTAGATTACTACAAGTCGCAGGTAGAGAAACTGCTAGCTGCACCGCTTATTGAGGCAACTCTTCTAGAAGTTCTAGACAGCGATAGAGCTCTCGTTAAAAGTTCGACAGGTCCTATACTCGTCGTATATATTCTTCCCACTATCGATAGATCTAAACTCAAACCTGGTATCTCTGTAGCACTCAATCAAAGAGGCTCTACTATAGTTGAAGTTCTACCTAGATCTGAAGACCCTTACATAAAAGCTTTCGAAATAGAGGAAAGACCTAATGTTACATACCAAGACGTAGGGGGGCTAGATAAGCAGATAGAGGAGATAAGAGAAGCTGTAGAGATACCTTTAAAATATCCTCATAAGTTTAGAGCCATGGGTATAGAGCCGCCCAAAGGCGTTCTACTCTATGGACCTCCAGGCTGTGGAAAAACTTTACTTGCTAGAGCAGTTGCTCGAGAAACTAATGCAACATTTATAAGGCTTGTTGCTTCTGAGCTCGCTCAAAAATTCATAGGTGAAGGAGCTAGAATTGTTAGAGAAGTTTTTGCTTTAGCACGTAAGAAAGCTCCATCTATAGTGTTTATAGATGAAATAGATGCTATAGCTGCTAAAAGACTTGATGTTGGTACTTCAGGTGAAAGAGAGATACATAGAACATTAACCCAGCTTTTAGCAGAACTAGATGGTTTCGACCCCCTAGACAATGTCAAGGTTATAGCTTCGACAAACAGAATTGACATCCTCGACCCAGCGATCCTTAGACCTGGAAGATTTGATAAGATCGTAGAGATACCTTTGCCAGATGCGAGAGGTAGGTATGACATACTAAAAATACATACCCGTAAAATGCCTCTGAAAGAGGATGTAGATCTCATAGAGATAGCTAAGGTAACTGAGGGTGCAACAGGAGCTGATATCAAGGCTATTTGTACAGAGGCAGCATTAAAAGCGATAAGAGAGGGAAGAGATATAATAGCTATGGATGACTTCAACTGCGCTATACGAAAAATCTTAAAAGAGCGGTACAGACCTTATGAGTATAAACAAAACTTAAGCTATAGCTCTCTACATCTATGAATACCTTAGCTAGCTAAGGTCTATAGGTGGATTTAGCTGCAAGAAATCCAACTAAAATGTAGAAAAGCATCTGAAGAAGATCTAGAGAGGCTTAAGCTAATGCTAGCATATCATTTCAGCCACTATGCCGCAAATATTTTGGAGTACATCAATGTAAGTAACATTGAGGTATGTCTATCTAAAACAACCTCAAGACTGAGGGCATTTCTATACAATAAAAAGCTTTTCGCATTTGTAAGAGCTTCCGATTCCTACCTTATACCACATGCACCTCTAGCTGTCTTACTTCATAAAGTTCTACCATTTCCAAAAATGAGAGTTGTAGTAGTTAACGAAATCGTTGACGACTTACTGGAAGGTCACACAGTTTTTGCTAGACATGTAATATTAGCTGACGAAACTATCAAACCTTTTGAAGAAGTTCTAATAGTCAACGAAGATGATAAACTTATTGGCTTGGGTAGAGCAATACTAGATTACGAAACTATGATCACCTCAACCTATGGTGCAGCTGTACAGATAAGAGAAAAGATTAGAGATGGCGAAAATTTATGAAGAAACACTATACTCTTAAACTTTTAAAAGAGCCAAACAATAGGAAGAGCGAGGTTTACTTAGTATCAGGATTTCATGGCTATGGTGATGTAGGTTTCCTAACTACAAGATACCTAGTTAATAAACTGGGTATGGAACTTATAGGATCCATCGATACACCAACAATACCTGATGTTACGTCTTTCGAAGATTATGGTTTTAGTTTACCACATGAGGTATTCTATAAAGAATTAGATGATAAAAAAAGTTTAATTATATTACTTAATAGATTGAACCCCGAGAGAAAATATATTACAAGCTTTGTCAACGAGGTTATGATGCTCATTAGGAAGCTAGGTGTTACTGAAGTTATATTGGTAGGAGGGCTTGATTCTAGGTTTAGAGAAGGAGATGAAGAATTTAGGTGGCTAAAAACCCAATCAAGCACAAGAACACTTAATGCTCCATACTTCACCAAAGGTTTCTACATTGTAGGCCCTCTAGCTTCTCTACTTATAACATTTCATCAAAATAGCATACCAACGCTTGTAATACTCCCATATACTCAACCAGAGACTATAGACCATAAGGCAGCCGCTGTTGCAACAAATATATTATCATCCATTATCGGCATTGTAATAGATGTAAAGGAGCTTCTTAGCTATGCAGCTAAAACCGAAGAACTTGAAAAAATGATCCAAGATCTATATGAACAGCAGTTAAAGAGGAGAGAAAGCGTTATGCATACATAGACTAGAACAATGTTTCGAGTACATTTACAATAGTAAACAAATTATACATTCTTTTAATAATAAATATTTCAACAGTATCTAATTCTTGGCATCTGATAAAGGTTAGTGTAATATTTTCTGCTTAGTTCTTCTATGCATATTTAATAGCGAATCATCCTTGTTAAAAATATATAGCCTTAACAAATGTCCACGTATAATTTGTATTCCTAATGAAAGACCTGGAGCATCTGTTCATGAACCATTAAGCGAATGTTTATATTTTGCTTATTGAAAAATAACCCTAAAAGGTTTGGTAACATATGGCTGAGGTTAACGAAGTTTTAAAAAATATAGAGAATAATAATGTTAATTGGATAGCTCTCCACTTTACGGATTTAATAGGGAATTTAAGACAATCATTAATCTCAGCTAAGTTATTCTCAACAAATTCTTTTAATGGCTACATAGGAAGGTTTGATGGAAGTAGTATTAAAGGATTTGCAAAAATTGAGGAAAGCGATTTAATTTTGAAGCCTGATCTAAAAACTTTCGCATTAATACCTTGGCATAGCGGTGTAGCACGTTTCATATGTGATATCTATACCCCTGATTCCAGACTTACCAAAGACCCTAGATATATTTCCCAAAAAACTGATGAGTATTTATCAGAGCAAAACCTTAGGGCTCTTGCATCTGCTGAGCTAGAATTCTTTATATTTGATAAAGTTAAAGTTGATATTGATTTATGGAAACAAACCTTTGAGTTATATAGTAGTGAAGCGTTTAGTTCAGCCTATGCACCCTTTAACAAGCCGAAGGATGGTTACTACTCTTCGTACCCTAAGGATAGGTACGAAGATCTGATAATAGAAATAGGGAACACCTTAATAAAGTACTTCAATATAGAGGTCGAGGTTTTACATCATGAAGTTGCAGCGTTTTCGCAACACGAAATAAATTTCAAAGGTGGTAACGCAGAATTTGTAGGTGATACTATACAGACAGTTAAGCTTGTAATAAAAGCTTTAGCCCATATGAAAGGAGTTGTAGCAACTTTTATGCCCAAACCTGTTTACGGTGATAATGGCTCAGGAATGCATATTCATATAAGTATCTGGAGAGGGAACGAGAATCTTTTCTACGATCCGAATGATGAATATTCTTGTTTAAGCCAATTCGCTAGGTATTTCATAGGAGGACTGATTGAACATGGAAGAGCTTTATCAGCTATTGTGAGCCCAACAGTCAACAGCTATAAACGGTTGATCCCAGGCTATGAAGCCCCTGTTTACCTTGTTTGGGGTAGAGCAAACAGGAGTACCGCTATAAGAATACCTATCAACGGAAAACCAAAACCATCGACAACAAGAATAGAGTACAGGCCTCCTGATCCAAGTGCAAATCCATACTTAGCTATTGCAGCGATAGTTATGGCTGGGTTAGATGGTGTTAAAAAGAAGATAGATCCTGGAGATCCTATATATGAAAATGTCTATAACATGTCGCTAGATAAGCGAAGATCTTTAGGTATAAAAGAACTCCCTAGAACTCTTGACGAAGCTTTAGATGAATTAGAGAATGATTATGAATGGTTGAAACCTGTGTTCAACAAAGATCTTATAGAGACATATGTAGAGTTGAAGAGAGCTGAAGCTAGAAAGGTAATGTCGTATCCAACACCTATTGAGATATATAACTATATAGACGTATAAATATAAAGTTCTCTTCTAACGACAAATTTTAGAATCTGTATCTCTATGGGTAAAACTCTATGACTAGGCTTTTATTAGAACATATAGTTAACATCGATTACATGCTCGTTGAAAAAATGTTATCGGATTTCCTCAAGGTGTACCTTGTTGAAAGTCGTGCAAAAGGTTTTGTTATAGGGCTTAGTGGAGGTCTCGATTCTTCTACAGCTTTAGCACTAGCTATTAGAAGCGTTGACCCAAAGAAAATTGTAGCTCTGATTATGCCTGATAAAGATACTACTCCAGATGAAGATGTTAAAGATGCAATAGAGTTAGCAGAAGAACTTAAAGTAGAATATCAAGTAATAGAGATCAGTAATATTGTAGACATATTCAAGAAATCAATCCCTATCTACAGAGATAATGAAGATAACAGAATACCCCTTGGAAATCTTAGAGCTAGAATAAGAATGTGCATACTTTACTACTATGCAAACAAGTTGAACTACCTAGTTCTCGGAACAAGCGATAGAAGCGAATATTTAATAGGGTACTTCACAAAATATGGAGATGGAGGAGTTGATCTAGCACCATTACTTACATTATACAAAACACAAGTAAAAGAATTCGCTAAACATCTAGGTATTCCACAGAAAATCATAAATAAACCTAGTGCTCCAAGACTATGGAAAGACCACTTAGCAGAAAAAGAGCTTGGTTTAAAATATGAAGACATAGACCTTGTTCTATCAGCACACCTAGACTTAGGAATATCAGAAACAAATATATCAGAATACACAGGCTTGAATCAGAAAATCGTAGAAAAAGTTCTTAAGATGTACAGAGCTAGCGACCATAAGAGGAAGCCTTTATCATCATCTATACAACTAATCCTAGATTCAATTAGATTTCTAATTATTAAAAATATTAGAACCAAGTAAAAAGAAAAACAATTATATTCAATAAAATATCTCAACTGTATAATTATTACGATAATCTCTAACCCTTCTATCTCAATACTCCTTACCTTTAACATCTAGAACAATTCCAACATAGTGTGCTCCTCCATTGCAATCCTTAATAATTTTACCAGCGTTCTTCAAAGTCATATAAGTTCTTTCCTAAACTTCGCGTCTCCCCGCTAACGGTAGTCGATGATATCTGTATCTGTGAATATTTGTATTTCTGTTAGCGGGTTGGGCATCTGTGTAGGTTCGCTAGCCTCACCTACACCCCATGGACTCTGGTCGAGCCAAACGCTACAAAGCTCCCTTCCGAGCTTCTCTATATCACCGTAGTGTGGATCATTTGAAAAATTGTGGTGTGTATAGAGCTATTTAAACGTTGTTCTGTAGTGCTAAATATCTACAGATATCCACAGATATCTAAACTTATCGACAAATCTGTAACAGCCTACAATAAATAATCAATGAATTATAATTATCATAATTTTAAATCTAAATGTTGCTAATTTCAACATAGGAAGCTGTACAGCTGTAAGTAAGAGACTCGATATAGATGAAGAACTAGAGGTTATGCTGATTTCCCATAGCCTTGTAGATGATGGGATGAGAACCCAACTCGATGCAGAGAATTTAGGGCGAGAGCAAAGTATTCTTACTTATATATAGCTGTTTATAGATGATGGCCCGGAAAAACTTTTGTACACTTTATGTTCATTGTTAATTACATAGTCTATGAAGAGAACTCTAGATGTATTGTTTGATTAAAAACAGATTAAAGTCTTATGTGTAAGCGTTTCTTATTCAAATATGATAAGTTAAATATTTATTGTATAATATCATGGTGAATTCTGTATCAAAGGTTTTTAGGAATAAAGTACTTTACCTATAAGCTAATGAATTATTAAGAAGAGTATCAGTAGGTGAAGTAGCTATAGGAAACAGTAAAAATCTTTGTTATGATGTTAAAAACCTTACAAAGTTTATTATCTTAAGACAGTCTCTAGCTTCATTAGCAGATAATTTTTCAGCTCCATATATAGGATATTACCTAGCTTCTATTACTCCTTCAGGTACTACTCAAGGAGTTCTTCAGTTTTCTACAAATGCTTTACCTACATTAGCTCAAGTTCTTATAGGTTCTTATATAGATCGTTTTAAAAAGTATGTCTTTGTGTTACTTGTATCGTCATTTACAGCTTCTTTACTTTGGATTTTTATCTCATTAGTTCAAAATCCTTTAACTTTAACAGCTCTTGTTACATTAAGAGCTGTTTTTGTGGGTATAGCTGGATTATCATTTACTACATTAATAGGTGTTGTATTCAGTAGTTCTGAGAGAGGTAAGGTTCTTAGCAATGTTAATGCTGTATCCCAATTAATGGCCTTAATAACTTTTATAATAACCGCATCACTAATAAATCCAACTACAAATACTCTGAAGATATTATTTATATTCTCTGGTATTTTGAGCACTGTAGCATCTGTTTTCTGGATTAGAATGCTTCCTTTAGATAAATGTAATTTTAGAGATGGAAGCTCAACTAACTTGGGGTTAATGAAGGCAATGAAAATTGTTGTTAGGAATAAATCCTTCATGAAGTTTTCCTCGATATACTCTGCTCATATGATGACTATGGCTTTTGCATGGCCTCTATTCCCACTAATGCAGAGATACGTTTTCAAAATGTCCGTGTCCGAGATAGCTATTCTAAATATCTGTGGTACAGCTTCTCTAATGGTATTTCAGTTCATAGTAACAAGATATATACATAGACTTGACGTTAAGAAAATGATAGTTGTCAGCAGAATAGGTTTTACAGCATATACCCTTAGCTATGCAGTAGCTTCAAACACTAACCATATCTATATAGCTAACGCTGCTCTAGGACCATTCTCAGCCTTAAGTAATGTTTTAATCCCTCTATATGTATTCAGAGCTTCAACCTATGGAATGTATGCAAGCTATTTAGCTACTCTTAACTTTATGCAAGGAACAGCTTCAGCCTTAGGTTCCATCATTGGGGGTACAATTGCAGATAAATTCATCACATATAGTGATTTTAATTCGCTTAGATTATTAATGTTATTAATATCAGTTTTTCGAGGTTTAACAGCAGTTTTACTTATTAAGATCGATGAGAAGTGATAATTCGATATTTATCGCGTAACTATGAAGTTTAAAAGTAGAACGTATTCTATGAGAAAAAGGTATTTTTACTTAGGAGTTCAGTACTGCTTTCACCAAACTTTTAATAGATAGATCTCTAAAACTTCGTAGAGTAGATTAACGAAATAGTATCTTAATCTATAGGTAACCTGCTTCCCATTCTAAAGAGCGATATTCTTAGTTGAAAGGTTCTCTATGTTTTCATTATTTTATCCGAGTATAGAACTTAGTTTCTCGGGGTTCATAAATGATAATAGGGATTGTATCTCTTTGATTCCTATCTTGGTGTTTTTGGCTACTTCTGCAATTAGTTTTTGATATACTGTATGCTTTAGTTCTCTACTTAGAGTAGTTGTTGCAAGTCTATCGACTTCATCTATAGGTGCTGGGAGACCTGTGCTTGTGCTAATCTGTATCAAGTTTGTGAGTAGTGCATCTTCATGTATTGAATTACTTGTTGTATACTCTATCTTTGTTGCTGTTGGATATAAAGTTTTCATAGCTCTATAGAAAGCTAGTTTAATATTATAGCCTACTGGGATGTTTTGGAGTAGGCCCTCGTACCATTTAAGTCTTGCTTTAAGCCATTTTTTATCGACACCACGTTTGTTTTTGAGAGCTTCTAATTCTTGGTGAAGCTGGTAGTAACCTGCAATAGCTAGGTATTCACCAGGTTCTAAAGCAAGACTTAGCACTGCTCTATCGCTTAACCTCAGATCGTGGTAACCTAGTATATTCACTATGTCTCTTGAATAGCTCCTCTTCAAAACCCCTACTATAGCTGTATCTGTTCTATCTGCAAGATCTATAACACTGTTTGTAATCTCTATAATCTTCATATCCACAGGATTCGCTGTTGAGCTTCTCCATATCCGAGGAATGATTTCTCCATCGAGTAGAAGTACATCGAAGTATGTTTCTCCTTTCATCTTCATCTCTAGGAGCTTCTTGGCTGTAGCTCTCTCATAGTATTTAGCGAATTCATTTACATAGTCTCTATTAAACCATAGCTCAACATAAGCTTCTGCATCGATGAACCCTTGATGACCTTTGCTACACCTAGAGCCGTAGAACTCTTTTACAACAGCTATTATACCTAGATACCCCCCAACAAGCTCTATTGCGGGGGCTGTAAAACTAGAATCGATAGCAGCATAGCATAGCTTCTCATACTCTTCCTCTATCTTACCTATTGTAAAGATATCTTTCTTAGTTTCAATAGCTCTTCTAATATCAGCTATACGCATCTTAACTTTCTCTACTTCTCTAACAAGTTTACTTGCTGTTTTAATCAACACCTTCTCTACTATCTCTGGAGCTACACCTACAATCTCCTCAACTACTGCTCCCTCTAGGCCCTCCAACTTCCCTTACCCTGATGAGCATTGGGTACTTCAGAGGGTTTCCAAGACCTGCAAAGAAGAATTCTCTTGTACCCAGTAGAGATAGTGTTTCAGGTCTTATACCAGCTAAATCTATGAATCCTTCTAATTGCTTAAAATCGTAAGGTGTTTGAAGTCTACTAAAGAATACTGTGCTCACATTGTTTCTAACATCTGTAGCTAGGTCTATAACTCTTTGGCTAGCTAACACAACCCCAAGCCCCCATTTCCTACCTTCGCGAAGAGATTTCTCGATAAGTATATTAGAAGGTTTACATCCATGTTCGCAAGCATAATTATGAGCTTCATCAACAATGACAAGGGTATCTATAGGCTTAAGCTTCTCAATAATTATTTCCCAGAGTTTCTCAAGAACTCTCTTTACGATGACCCTCCTAGCCTCTGTTTCAATATTGCTTAGATCTACTACGAGTATCCTCTCCTTATACACTTTCTCAACCAAGTTGTCGACTCTTAGAGACATATTGTTAAGCCTATTAACGTAGTTCTCAGCAAAAAGGGATATGTAAAGTGCTAACTTCTGAGGTGTTGGTCTACGAGCTCCTAGCATCTGAGAAGTTTCTGAAACTATCTTCGCTAATTCTGATGAGTTCCAATGATTGTTAGCAGAGATTTTAATGGCAAGTTCTTCGATAAGATTTCTTGAAATATTGACCTCGGCTTTGGAGGTTCCAACAGCTTGCGATCCTCGGATACCTCCTGAGGATCTTCTGTAGTCCTGCTCATCAGAATTGTATAGCTGGCTTATCTGAGAACATAGTTGAGCATCGCTTTTACAAACGATAAAGCGTAGGAGTGCAAGCGGCATATAATCTTTGAGGAGATTTTCTATAGAGCCTATTGCTTGTGCTAGCCCCTCTGTAATAGTGTCTACATCGAGAACTATGTTATCTGCTTTTATCGTATTATTAGGCCAGTACGGTGCATAATCAATCCCTGTATGATCAAATATTATAACGCTCCACTTAGTCTTAATCAAAACTTCATCAACAAGAGCTTTCACAAGCCTTGACTTGCCTGTACCTGTTGTTCCAACAACAGCTATATGATACCTAAGGGCTTCAGGATTCATAGGGATCTCTATACCGCTATACTTATGAACTCCTACAACCAGTCCTCTACCAAGATCAAGTTTTAGATCGTTAGGAGATTCTACAACAAATACTTTAGACCTTGGCGTTGGAGGTGCCGTAGGAGGTTCTACCATCCCGTCTACTATCTCTCCTATTATCCTTATAGTTGAAACTTCGTAAGGAATATCAACACCTTCTTGAGCAATCTCAGGTTTCTCGATAACAGCAGATCTTTGGCTCGTAGTTAGTAGAGGATCTAGCTTAGTAACGAATCTAAGAACCCCTAGATACCTCTTACCAAACTTAATATCATCTACAACTACAAGTACCTCTTCCCTAACATAAAGCTCAGCATCCTTATATATAAGCATAGAGGCTTCAAAAGATTTAGAATAAGACGCTATTACACCTACCTCCCTCATAAGTATACCCACTACTACAGAAAAGAATACTAGCTTGCTTATAAACTAAGCGACCTTACAAAAAGTATTTGCAGAAAACATTATTATTCGATAGGTACATGAATTATATTCATCATATACAATGCAAATTAAACCTAATGAGTATAAATTAAAAAAGTTTTTCGTATACATTGAATTGTTTGGTGCGGCGGCCGGGATTTGAACCCGGGATCTCCGGCTTGGGAGGCCGGCGTCCTAGACCAGGCTAGACGACCGCCGCGTAGCTTGTGCTGTCTATAGACTCTATGCAAGTCTTAAGGTTTTAAATTTTGTTTACAGTACTATGTATTAAAATGATTGATAGTTTTAGATTTTGTTATAGAAACTCTTTTAATGTCTATAAAACATAAATTTGTTAAATATATTTGTTTGTTCAAATCAATGCAATTACTCTCTAAAAAATAGTTCAATATTGAGACAGTGAGCTGTTTAGAAGGTTTTAGTAAATTTATGCATAAATACATATAATGTCTTAGTAAAGTAAATCAAAGTCTCTAAAAGCTATTTATATATCTTAGGAGACTTTCAATTTTTATATGTATTGCCTATATTAAGTCTGCTACTCCCATCGATATATAGATATCAATACTCTTGACTCTTTTAACCATTCTTGTTATTTACTATCATGAATTGTATATTTGTGTACCCTAGGATTTGCCTCATTATGAACTAGAGAACAGTTGAATATCAACTAACGCTGTAGCATATAATTACTTCTTTATCTTTTTCAACACTGATAATGTTCTTCACTATCTGCTTGATGGTGATAGGTCTTAATAGTCCTTCAGATACTCATAGCAATGGTATGAGGAGATCCTTTGCTGTAAGTATGTATTCTGATACTGGCAGTTTCAAAGCTATTAACTTTGCTTAACAACTTGTATGATTTTACAATTCGTAGATTAGAATGCTAATTAATATCATTAACATGAGATCCTATAAATAGTTGAATGAAATCCGTCCTAAAAAGTATTACTTTCAATATGCAAAGGTTCCCGAATAATTATACACCTAAATACGTATTTGAACAAAGTAACAGAAAATTTATTAATCTAAGGTACTACAGAATCACATCGTTCTTCACCTAAGTTTTCAAGATACAAGATACATCCCCTAGAAATTCTAACTAACAACTTAATGTTAGAATATCTCAAATAATGATATAGAGTCTTTGATAAACCATCTATAATAAAGTATAGATGTAGAGAAAGATCTTTATCAACGGTACTTTACAATATTTACACATTTATTTGATGAAATATATCTCGACATAGAATAACTAGCTCTATCTATGATTTACAAATATATCTCTTAGGCTCAGGAATGCTATTATAACTAAAAGATCTTTTTACATCATGTATTATAGCATAGATTATTGGACAACAGATAAAAAGAATTAGGATCTTCGTATGAGAATCAAAATTTGAAATCTGATATTTACCATAGGATTTTGTGCATTATATAAGGTATAATGGAGCTGGCGCCGGGGGCGGGATTTGAACCCGCGCGGGGGTTTCCCCACCGGCTCTCCAGGCCGGCCCCTTAGACCGCTCGGGCACCCCGGCACTTATTGTATTTATTGATTGATAAGCGAATCTATGTTATATGTATTCTTATTCGCTTTAAAAATATGATCAGTATTCTAAAAACAGGGTTTATCTTCTCTTAATTTCGATCTCTATGTACACGTTTTCTGGTACTCTAACTCTCATTATCTGTCTTATCACGTACTCATTTGCTTCTACATCTATAACTCTCTTATGTAGCCTCATTTCCCATTTATCCCAAACCTTCGATCCTTCGCCGTGTGGTAAACGTGGTACTGGAACTACTATACGTTTTGTTGGTAATGGTATGGGTCCTTTTACTCTAACTCCGGCCTTCCTAGCTATATCGACTATTTGTGAAACAACGTAGTTGAGACTATCAATGTTTGTGCTCCAAAGTCTTATCCTTATCGCTGTTGACATACTTTAAGCCCTTTAAAAATAGTCTAGCATTCTAATGCTAACCTGCTTTAGCAGGTTTAACTTCTTGGACAATACCAATACCAATTGTTCTGCCCATATCTCTCATAGCGAACCTTCCGAGTGGTGGAAAGTCACTATACTTTTCTAGGACCATAGGTTTAAGTGGTTTGAATCTAATTATAGCTATATCTCCTTGTTTTATGAATGGCGGGTTCTTTTCAACAACTTGACCTGTTCTAGGGTCTAGCTTAGCTATTATCTCGACAACTCTACAAGCAATGCTTGCAGTATGTGCATGTATTACAGGTGTATAACCTGGAGCTATTGCTGTTGGGTGCCAGACAACCATAACCCTTGCTACAAATTCTTCGACAACTGTTGGTGGATTCGTTTGATGACCAGCTACATCACCTCTTTTTATCTGCTCTTTTGAAACACCTCTAACGTTAAAGCCTATGTTATCACCAGGTAGAGCTTGTTCTAGCCTCTGGTGGTGCATTTCTATGGTTCTAACTTCGCCTATAACATTAGGAGGCATAAATACTACTTTATCGCCTACTTTTAGAACCCCTGACTCAACTCTACCAACAGGTACTGTACCAACACCAGATATTGTGAAGACCTCTGATATAGGTATTCTGAGAGGTTTATCTATAGGCTTTGGTGGTTGTTTTACATACTTATCAAGTGCTTCTAGCAGTGATGCTGCACAATTAATTCCGTATTTCTTCTTCAACTCTTCCCATTTCTGGGGATTCCACCAAGATATGTTTGTTGACGGTTTTGTAACGTTATCTCCATGCCATGCCGCTGTAGGTACTATTACTAGCTGATCAGGTCTATAGCCTATAGCCCTAAGGAATTTGAGAAGTACCTCAAGTACTTCTATGAATCTCTTCTCTGAGTATGGAGGAGTTGTTGTATCCATCTTAGTTATCGCGATTATTAGGTTATCGATACCCATTACCTTGGCTAGTAAAGCATGTTCTCTTGTCTGACCTTCTGGGCTCATTCCTGCTTCGAATTCTCCTGTTTTAGATGAAACAGCTAGAATAGCTACATCAGCTTGGCTAGCACCTGTAATCATGTTCTTTACGAAGTCTCTATGACCAGGGGCATCGATTATTGTGTAGTAGTAGTTTGGTGTTTCGAATTTTCTGTAGGCTAAGGATATAGTTAAACCTCTCTCCCTCTCCTCTTTGAGCCTATCTAAGAGCCATGCATATTTTTCACTTTCTTTACCTGCCTTAATAGCAGCTTCAACAGTTTCTTTCCACGTTTTCTCGTCTACAGCTCCTGTTTCAACGAGTAGACGCCCCATTAAAGTACTCTTACCGTGATCTACATGGCCAATAACTACTAGGTTTAAATGTGGTTTAGTACTCATTACCTATACCCCATATCATCTCTTGCCTAGTATCTTTGGATAACAGCTAGAACTTATAAGTCTATGTAATCCAATAAATTATTCAAAACATAGAAAAACATTGAATTAAGTTGCTAAACAACGTTAACGTGAGCTTAGGGCTATACGCTCTATCTCCTCCTTTCTCTGTATAGCGTAGCTCTTAGGATCACTGCTAGCAGCGGCTATTATCTCATCAGCTAAGCATTCCTCTATAGGCTTAGGAGATCTAAATGCGCATGTATATGCACCTTCAGCAATATGCCTCAAGGCTAGGTCAACTCTTCTTTGAGATGCTACATCTACTGCCACATGGTAGACAATACCGCCGTAGACTATTCTCGTAGTTTCTTCTCTTGGAGCAGCATTTTCTATAGCTCTAACAAGGACTTGTAACGGATTTTCTTTTGTTCTAAGATGAATTAACTCAAAAGCTGTTTTCACTATGTTATAAGTCAGATGTTTCTTACCTGTGTTCTTAGCCTTTCTCATGAGCTTATTTATCAGTCTCTCGACTACAGGTACAATAGCTTTGCCAAAACGTTTCTTTGCATGTCGTCCACTTGTATGCGGAACTACAACAGGTCTTAGCGATACATACTTCTTTAAACTTGGATCCTGGACTATAACATCTCTATAGCTCCACTTATTGAATAACTTTATAGTATCTAAATCTGCTACAGGGGTTATCTCTAGCTTAGCTTCTGCAGACATCATCAACTACCTCCCCAAGGTTATCTTAAAGGCTTCTGCTTCTTACCTTTGAGGAGCTCGGTGAGTGCAACACCGTTAACTGCTATTACCTTAAATTTAACCCCAGGTATATCGCCCATAGACTTACCTCTACTACCACCAATTCCTACGATTAAAACTTCATCGTGTTCATCTATAAAGTTCAGACCTCCATCATAAGGTACAAATGCTGTTACAACTTTACCATTTTTAACTAGTTGAACTCTAACACATTTTCTAACTCCTGCATTTGGTTGTCTTGCTTCTACACCTACTTTTTCAAGAACTATCCCCCTAGCCATCGGAGCATCTTCTAATGGATTGTATTTCTCTTTCAGTTTAAGCATTCGTATCCTATAGTCTCTTTGACTCCACCTAAACTTTTTCCTTTTTAAACCGAGTTTTCGTGCTGCAAAGAGACCGTAAGGCGATTTTTTACCTGGCATAGGTTTCAACTACCCCGTTACTACATTAACCAGTGTATATGTTCCTACATATATTTATTGCCTGCTTAAAAATCTTTACATAGGTCTACACTATTACTACGTTATCTATCAAGAAGTAGCGATTTAGTATAAGCTTTGCTTTAGCTACGTTTCTACCATTTTTACCTATAGCCAACCCTTTATCTTTCGGATCTACATATACGTGTAGTATTCTTCTCTCCTTTCCATCTATTAGTTGAACTCTATATACTCTAGCTGGTGCAAATATGTTCTTAACAAAGGCTTCCAGATCCTCAGCCCATCCAACAACTTCAACATCTTTCTCTACAAGTTTGCTTAAATATCTAACATTACTTCCTTTTCTTCCAACAGCTTGACCTATTTTATCGCTGTCAACAACAAATATCGCTAGATTTAGCTCATCACTAACAATACAGTCTTTTGGTGTTACCCCTGTTATATCTTGGAATAATGATATGTATCTTAGCTCATCCATTGTTAGCTTTAACTCTAATTTAGGTTTTATCTCTGACGGTCTTTGCCCTATTTCACACCACCTCATTCTGCTAATCTATCTAATGCCTCGTATGGGACTTGCCCAGGATCTTGTATGCCCATGATCGCTACACCAAACGGTTTTCCTATAGTTGTTCCCAACTCTTTATTTGATCCTGGAAAACGTATTAGCTTAACTTTGGATAGCTTCGCATAGTACTCTATATCTTGCTTTACTTCTTCTGGAGTATTAGTTGCAATCACTACGTACTTAACCTTACCTAGCTTTACCATTTTTATTGTTTTTCTGGCTCCTATCACAACTTTACCTGTTCTTACCACGAATTTCAACATAGTGTCTAGAGCCATTGACGAAATTATATTTCACCTCCTACCCTGTCTTTACATATGGATTGTAAACTAACTTCACTACCCCTGTACCGATCGGTACATAGTTTCCTGCAATAACATTCTCGGCCACACCTTTAAGGTTATCGAGACTTCCGCGTATAGCGGCTTCAGCAAGGTGTTTAACTGTAACCTCAAATGATGCCCTAGCTAAAGGACTTTCTTTAGAACCTGCTACACCATGTCTACCTATCTGTTTAACAGTACCTGTTCTCGTCATTATATCTGCCACTAACATTATATGCCTTATATCAACCTCGAGACCCTGTTCCTCGAGGACATTAGCTATCTCTTCAATCAATAGTGCTCTAGCAGCTTCTATTCCTAGAACTTCTTCTACTTCTTTTACGTTGTTTGTTCTAATCCTTCTGTAGTCTACACCCTCTATATCCATTAACTCCCTAAGGTTACTACCTTCACATACAAGGACATACTCGTTTCCTCTTCTCTGGATAATAACCTTGTTCACACCTTTTACACCCTTTAGCTTGATATTTAGTATTTTATCTCTTAATTTCTCAACCTTTAATGGATTGATAGGCTCCTTGTACTGTATTATAATTTCATATGGATTTTCCTCACTAGTAATTACATCAGCCCTCTTTACAGATTTCCTTAAGGCTTGGACTACCGTATCTATGTCTACACCTTTATCTCTTAGCATATCTGGGTCTAAATCAATAATAATCGCATTAGCAACAAGATCCACATCTACCCTTGAAACAACGTTAGCTACCTTTGTAAACTCGATTTTTCTAGCTATCTCCATAGCTTTATCTCTATCATATTTATAAGGCTCTTGAAGGTATAGATATGTCAAAGGTGTTGAGGGAACTTTCTTTGCATCAACTAACTCTATTAATCTGGGTAAGCCTAGTGTTACATTAAGTTCTCTAACACCTGCATAGTGGAAAGTCCTCAAGGTCATTTGAGTGCTAGGCTCTCCTATGCTTTGTGCAGCAACTATACCGACAGGTTCCCCTGGATCTATTAGGTTCTCGTTAAATTCCTGCTCAATACTGTTAACTAATTTCTCTAAATCATCTACTGTCAACTTATCGAGATGTTTACTTATTGCAGATACGATATCTTCTATTATATTCCTTGGTATTTTTGCCGAGACCTTGCTCTCGATGAATCTCCTTACTTCTTCTAGAGTAAGCCCCTGAATCATAACTTCCACCCAATGACTTTTTCCACAATTCTTTCTACATTAACTGGCTTTCCGTGAGGAGCTTTAGCGGGGTCTGAACTATCTTCACCGTAAATAAACTGTATAATGGATCCTAAAGAATCCCTTACTGTATAGTCGTACTCTACAAATAGATCCATCAACGCGTTTATGAGCCTACGCTGCATATAACCACTCTGCGATGTTCTTACAGCTGTATCTACTAGACCTTCTCTACCACCTGCGGCGTGCATAAACATCTCCGTTGGCGATAAACCGTTATAGAAACTGTTTACAACAAATCCTCTTGCAATAGACCCTATATCGTTTACACCGAAATGAGGTAGTGCTCTCCCCATATAACCTCTCCATATACGTTCACCACGAACTGTCATCTGCCCTAATGTTGCAGCCATCTGGGTAAGGTTCAGTATATTCCCTCTAGCTCCCGTCCTAGCCATTACAAACGCTTGGTTAAATGGATCAAGATACTCTACAGCTATTTCACCTGCTCTATCCCTTGCTTCAGCGAGCACTTCTAAAATCTTTATTTCTAGACTCTCTTCAGCAGTTCTACCAGGTACAACCTCCAGAGATCCCTCTACATACTGCTTAACATATTCTTGAACCTTCTTGAAGGCTTCTGTAAGAATCTGCACTATCTCCTCCTTAGCTTTCTCTGGTGTAGCTACGTCGTCTAACTTCATTGTAAACCCTTTCTTTTCAAGAATTCTTACAAACATTCTGAAAACATGGTCTACAAACTTGGATGCAAAGTCTGTTCCGTATTCTTTCACAAGGAAGTAGAAGAAACTATCTTGTTGTTCAGCACCAATACTTTTCTTATCGAGGACCCCCATGAGCAATTTACCTTTTCTTACTACTACATATGAATCCCAGAAACATTCAATATCTTCACATTTTAAGTGACCTGCCGATATACTGGCTTTGCCATGGTAATTAAAGTCGCTAGGTATAAATAGACTTACTATTTGTTTACCTGTCCATAACTCCTTAGGCGATAGTATAGCTGGTTCAGGCAATTCTTTAACTACACCTGCACTCGCAAGTAGCTCCATTACGTCTTCTCTTGTTAATAATGTAGTTTTTACCGTTAACAGATAGGCTCCGCTAATATAGTCTTGAAGACCTCCTATTATTACCCCTCCATACCTTGGTGTTAGTATATGATGCTGAACTTTTAGAAGCTCTCTTGCCTCTGCTCTTGCATCTTCAGTCTGGGGGATATGCAAGTTCATTTCGTCACCATCGAAATCAGCATTATATGGTGGACACACAGCTAAGTGTAATCTAAATGTTCTTCCAGGTAGTACTTTAACTAGGTGGCCCATTATAGACATTCTATGTAGCGAAGGCTGTCTATTGAATAGAGCTATATCGCCATCCCTAATATGCCTTTCGACAACGTAACCTGGAGCCAATGACTCGGCTAAGCTCTTTCTATCCTTAACATATCTTAAATCTATCCTTCTACCATCAGGTGTAACTACATAGTTTGCTCCAGGCCATTTGTAGGGACCATTAATCACACATTTTCTCAATTCCTCTATGTTCCACTCCGTAACTTTTTCAGGAACCGTTAACTTCGTAGCAACTTCTATTGGAACCCCTACTTCGTTAACACTTATGTAGGGATCGGGGCTTATCACAGTTCTTGCTGAAAAATCTACTCGTTTACCTGATAGGTTTCCTCTAAACCTCCCCTCTTTGCCTTTCAAACGCTGGGCTAGAGTCTTCAATGGTCTTCCAGATCTATGTTTCGCTGGCGGGAACCCTGGAACCTCATTATCTAAGTACGTCGTCACATGATATTGCAGTAACTCCCAAAGATCATCTATAATTATCTGAGGTGCGCCGGCTGCTATATGTTCTTTCAATCTCTCATTAGTTCTAACAATATCTACAAGTTTATGCGTTAGATCGTCTTCGGATCTTATCCCTGTTTCTATCATTATCGAAGGTCTTAAAGCTATTGGTGGTACAGGTAAAACTGTTAAAACCATCCATTCTGGTCTAGATTCTTGAGGATCAAATCCTATAAGCTCAGCATCTTCGTTCGGTATCCTCTCCAACCTAGATCTAATTATCAGCGGATTCAACCTTACAGAGCTCCTCGTCTCTTCGTGATACTCTTCAATCGTTATAGGCTTCGTGAGTTTTATCTTCGGCTGTTTGAATCCACAGTGAGGACAGATAGTAACTTTGATAGTCCTCTTCCTGATATACTCTGAAAATCTCCTTGCTAAATATGGATGCCTTTCGTTTAGCTTTCTATAGTACTTAAAGCATCTCTCAATATCTTTCTGAGGAAGTTTAAGTCTACCACAATTAGCACATGTAGCTCTTAGTGTTTCATATATATGTTTAATGAATAGGGCGTTTACCACAGGAAGAGCTAGCTCGATATGACCAAAATGACCTGGGCATCCTTTAATACTGTTACCACAGACAGGGCAAACGTGTCCTGGATCTATAGCTCCAAGATGTGGATCCATTACTGAATGAGGTACTGGTAGACCATCTTCGTCATAGGTCTCTGTAGATTTTACCTCTACAACTGACATCTTCCGGATTTCTTCTGGTGAAAGTATCCCGAACTTTATAGATGCAACGATTTTCTCTTCTTCAGGTATTGCCATAATTCCCACCTACATCTTCACAAATTTCTCATGTTTATCCGAAACTATGAGCCTCGGCTTTATACCCATGCTCATTAACTCTTGTAGAAGTAGCTTAAAGGCATATGGAATTACCAACGGCTGTAATACTCCTTTATCTTTATGTATTGGGCATTCGTATACCTCCTTCTTCCTATTGTACCAACCTATGAATCCACATAATTCACATACGTACACTATAGTCTTATCTGAACTTTCTAGCATTCTTTCTCGGATTAGTGCCGATGCCCCGTGCCCTACTATTGCGTCTCTCTCCATTTCCCCAAGCCTTAGACCACCCTCTCTCGCCCTACCTTCTGTAGGTTGTCTGGTAAGGAGTTGCACAGGTCCTTTAGATCTTGCATGTATTTTATCAGCCACCATATGGTGTAATTTCTGGTAGTACACAATGCCTACGAAAATCGGTGTACCGATGAGCTCCCCAGTCCTACCATCATACATAGGCTCTGTACCGTCAATCGGATAGCCTAGTAAGAATAGCTGCTTCTTTAACTCCTCAATAGGTTCTTCAAAGAATGGTGTTCCATCGACAAACTTACCTCTTAATGCAGCTACTTTGCCTCCGATACTCTCCATTAACTGGCCTAAAGTCATTCTCGATGGTAGAGCGTGAGGATTAATTATTAGATCAGGTGTTATTCCCTCGAAAGTGTAGGGCATATCATACTGAGGTATTAATGCTCCTATAACCCCCTTCTGTCCATGCCTTGACGCAAACTTATCTCCTATCTCTGGTATCCTCAAGTCTCGAACTCTAACTTTTACTAGCCTATCTCCATCGCGGGTAGTTGTTATAAAGACTACATCAACCCATCCAACCTCTCCGTGTCTCACTGATACAGAGGAATCTTTTCTTCTCTGTGCTAGTATGCCATAACCTTTGTATTCCTCTACGAATCTGGGTGGACTTGTTTTACCTATTATTACTTCTCCTCCTTTAACTTCCATCTCTACCTTAGCTATACCATCCTCCTCAAGTTTCGAATAAGCCTCTTTACCTCTATACCCTATAACCTTAGTATCTGGTATCTCAATCCTATCTTCTTGCCCACCTACATGCCTCAATTCTTCTGCGTTATAAAGTCTAAAGAATGTTGACCTAGCTAAACCTCTATCTACCGACGATTTATTTACAATTACAGCATCTTCTATATTATAGCCTGTGTAGCTCATTACAGCAACAACGAGGTTTTGCCCAGCTGGTCTATCGTTGTACCATGTAATGGATAGAGCTCTTGTTTGAACTAAAGGTCTCTGTGGATAGTGTAGAAGATGGGCTCTTGTATCAACTCTAAGCATAAAGTTTGCCATGTAGAAGCCTAGAGCTTGTTTAGCCATAGCTGACTGATACGTGTTCCTCGGAGATTGATTATGCTCTGCATAGGGTATGGTGGATGCTGCAACGCCTAGTATTGCCGGAGGCCATATCTCTACATGAGTTGTTTCCGAAGTGACTTCCTCCGGATTCATAGCTATTAAAGCGTTTTCCTCTTCTTCTGCATCCAGAAGCTCTACATATCCGTTCTTCAAGAGGTATTCAAAGGATACCTCTCCTCTCTTAACCTTCTCTATAACATCCTTAGTTATCGTAAGCTTCCCGTCCTTAACTATGAATAGCGGCCTCACTATTCTACCAGCGTCGCAATTAACATATATTTCGTTGATATACTTAGTTCTATAGTGGGCAACATTAACTTCGTAGTGTATCTCGCCATTTCTCCTAAGCTCTCTAATTGTTAAAACAACTTCTTCTCCTTTCGGATGGTACCCTATTAGCGTGCCATTGAGGAAAACCTTACTCCACGACTCTATATCGTTATAGGAATGCTCGCCTTTTGCAAGATTTCTAAATATTTCTGTAACAGGTCTAACGCCTAGCTTATAAAGCATGGATTCTATATATCTCTCATCAACTCCAACAGTTATTGATGCCGAGAGTGCCAAATTCTTGACTAAACCACAGTTAGGGCCTTCTGGGGTTTCAAATGGGCATAGCCTACCGAACTGTGTTCCATGGAGATCTCTTGCTTCGAAATGAGGTTGACTTCTGCTCAAGGGTGAGATAACTCTCCTCATATGGCTTAACGATGAAAGCCAGTTAGTCCTATCGATTATCTGAGTAACTCCTGTTCTACCTCCTATCCATGTACCTGTAGCCATTGCGTGTTTTATCCTCTCTGTTATAATATCGCTTCTTACGTAGAGTGCTAAGTTTACTTTCCTTTCTCTAGCTTTAGCTCTCTCTATTTGGTACCTTAGATCCTTCAGAAAAGCTTTCCATGCAACTCTAAACAATAGGGCTAGCATATCGCCGGCTAACTTTATTCTCTTATTTGCGTAGTGATCTTTATCGTCTGGAGGTCTTCTACCTAATACTAGTTCGATGAGTTTACACGCTATTTGCCCTAAATATAACGCTTTTCTAATCCTACTTTCAGGTGATGTACCTAGGTGAGGCAAGAAGTAATGGTCTATAACGTACTTTGCTCTTTCTATTCTACTCTCGCGCGCTTGGCCAATGGCAATCCTTGAACCTATGTAGTCAAGAGCATCTTCAGCAGAAGCTATATCGCTTGCTTGAATAAACGATGGGAATAACTCCTTCTGTATTTCCGGATCCGCTGAAACTGCTATAGCTATGTCTACATCTCTTTCAAGACCTAAAGCTTTCATCATTACAACGAAAGGTATTTTGCCTGGTACAGCAGGGAATGATATGTGTAGTGTTCCATCTTTGTGTCTATCCATAATAACTGGTATTCTATAGCCTATTGTAGATGATACGACTTTAGCTGTATGTGTTACATTTAATCCTTCCTGACCATAGTCGACTATGACCCTGTTAGGGGCTAGATCTTCTTGAGCTACAATGATACGCTCTGTTCCATCTATTATAAAATATCCACCAGGATCTTTAGGATCTTCACCCATACTTATCAATTCTTCAGCTGTAACCCTTGAGAGCGGATCTTTGGATGACTTTACCATTAATGGTATTTCCCCGACCACAACATCAATGGAGTTCTCAGGAATGTTGTTTTCATAAGGTATGAATGTGACATAGAGAGGTATTGCATATGTTATATCTCTATGGCGACATTCCATAGGAGTTATATTCTTGTTAACACTTCCATCTATTTCCTTTACTTGAGGATCACCGAGTTTAAAGTTTTTGATTACTACTTTGTACCCTGGTATAGATGTTTCAATTACAGGTTCCTCGAATATTATATCTCTTAAAATCTTCGTTAGAAAAGCATTGTACGACTCTATATGGTGTTTCGTCAATCCTTTCTCTTTAATAAACAACTCCATTACGATCCATCTATCATCTGGAGATAATACTCTAGATTCTGAGTGCGCTCTAGGTATTGGCCCTAATGATGAGTATACTCTCTCTTTATCTACTACAGCTAGTGAACTCACTATCTCCACCTCTTTACGGAACTACATATCTATAAACAATAACTTCTCTTCCCCAAGGTGTTTTACGCACGATCTTAACTATATCCCCTGGCTTAGCCCCTATAGCCTTAGCAGCAGGGTCGCTAGCTTTTATCCATGGTAGTTGATCCGGTTTTACACCATATCTCTTCAATACCTCTAGACCTTCTTCCAATGAAACAACTTCATGCTTAGGCACTAGCTCATGCTCAAGTACTTTTTGATCTACCGAGGAACCCCTCTTTTTACTAGCCATCCATATAGCACCATATTTTATAAGTTCAAGACAGTGTAAATGTTCTGCAGGCAAGGGTATACAACAGAGCACGCTTATAAGTATATCTTGTGTAAACAGGCAAAAAGCTTTTAATACCCATAGAGACAAATACAACGTACTTAGCTGGGCCCGTAGCTCAGCCAGGTAGAGCGGCGGGCTTTTAACCCGTAGACCAGAAAGGGCGGAAGTCCCGGGTTCAAATCCCGGCGGGGCCGCCACCAAAACTATACAATTTTTATAGACAGAAAAAAGCTAAA
>Ga0080004_1120708_pt1 | contig 122643 bp, 137 predicted proteins | sample WasSprMetagenome_FD_69207 | JGI IMG/M metagenome (GOLD analysis project Ga0080004, IMG submission 69207) | Sulfidic aquatic microbial communities from Washburn Spring, Yellowstone National Park, USA - WS (SPADES assembly) (version 2) | ecosystem: Environmental > Aquatic > Thermal springs > Hot...
GCTGGTGGGCTGTTTCGTAGTTGATTGCTATGGGTTAGGTTTATAAGCTTTGATTTCTGTCTGTTATTGTTGGTGTGGATGAGGGGCGTGCCCTAACTAGGTGGGGCAGCTCCAGAGGGGAGCGTGCCGTCCACCCCGATGCCCGATGAACCTGCCCTAGAGGTGGCAGTGCTACCAGTGAAGGGGTGGGCGAGGAGGAAGTCCCTAGATGCAACAAATAAACATGAACTAATAAGGATGAGCATCTAGGGACAAACGGTTTGCTAGTGAGCATCTTCATGATCTCTTAATCTCTTAGTAATACCTGTACAGCGCGTTGAAGAAGGCTTTATACGTTCCGTGGGTCTGGGCTCTGAATACCGGCCTGAAGGCGTAGGCAACCGCCTTCCCTTTTCCGAGCTCCGCTTCTAGTATTGCGGGCTTCCTGCTGAGTATCTCCTCCCCTATGAGCCAACCGCTCTGCAGTATGTCTCTCTCAGGGAACCTAGCCACTACCTTGAACTTCTCGTTCGTGTGTGATGGGATCACCTCGAGCACGGGCCTGTTTAAGAAGAGCGCTAGAGCTTTCCTAGGCATCCCGAAGCCTAGAGGGTGCTCCACATCGACTAGGATCTTAAGTGTAGAGCCTGGGCAGAAGAACTGCCTCGGGTCCTTAATGTCCTCACTTACATCCTTCAGCGGCAGTGTGAAGCCCTTCGTCAGGAGCTCGAGGGAGTCCCCCATAGTGACGACAGTACCGCCGTTCTCTACAAAAGTCTTCAGCTTCTCGATACCCTCCTTACCGAACCCGCTCCTGTATTCAGGTGGGTAGGGAGGTAGCTTAACCGGTCTCCCAATCCTCTTACTGAGCTCCTCCTCGATGTTCTCACCAGTTAGGTACGGTAGCGGGTCCGATGGGAACACCACGACATCCACTACCTCCGAGATCTTACCTGCCTTTATCGGCTCGTCCCTAAGCTCCACATACGGGAACGCGAACGTGTCGAGGACGTACCTCACCCATCCTCCCTCCATGTTACCGCCGTAATACCTCTCATAGACACCCACCCTAGCAATCCCGACACGGAACATCTTAACTGGTGGGAGCTCCTTTACCCCGTATACTGGGACACCCCTCTCCCCAGCAGCCTCAGTCAAGATCTTAGCCGTCTCAAGCTCCTTACGCACTAAGAACGCACCTGGGGGCAGCCTTACATCGCCTAGTGTTAGGGGCTCGAATGCCCTGTAAACCTCACCTCCCTTCACTAACACCTTGTTGACTACGTAGTACGTGTCGTTAAGCCTAGGATCAAGGACATAGTAGTCACCCTCACCAACCACGGACCTCGGCTTGGGAACTTCCTTGATGGGCCTCAAGCTAGTGGAGACCGGTTCGTCAGCCCTCACAACTGTAACACCCATGAACTCCGCTAGGGTGTCTGTAGCTATGTCGTAAGGTCTCAGGGGCTTCCCTTCCCTATCCCTAGTGGTCTCATCGTCCGGGTATAGGTACCTGTCGAGAAGCTTCTTAACTAGGGCCCTCCTCGGCTGTGAAGTAGGGACGACGAACGCCCCGGCGGGGTAGGTAGCCATGCCGACTGTGATGGGCTCGATCGACTCATATACTTTAACACCTAGCTTGAGTAGTATGTCCACGAGCTTGAGGGCTGTTAGGTGGTCATGCTGCTCCCGGGGGATCAGGAACGCGTAGGGAGGTTCGGACCTACCTCTCTCAACGTTTCTGAGGGCCTTGAGATACATGTTTCTCAGGAAGTCCTTCCTGTTCTTAGCTACAGTGGAGAGCACGGCCATCGTGGCTACCAGCTGCTGCCTAACTATATCCGAGAGCCTCCACCAACCCCCTCTCCAAGGATTCGGGTAGTTCATGTAGGGTCTATCGGAGAGCCTACCCCTACCATACCCCTTAAGCTGGTGGGGGTCGACGAAGATAGGTGTCGCAATCTTTACGGAGGCCGACTCGGTCAGTATCCCAACGATGTTCATTGTGTACGCTATGGTCTGGAACGCTGAGATGAAGTCCGGCGTGTAGGGGGCACCCGTCTCCACCCCCTTGATCCCTTCCTTCTCGAGCCTCATAGCGGCTGAGTAACCGAGGAGCTGGGTCTCCCTCCATACTAGCGGGTCCACCTCAGGGTATATCGGATCCATCTCCGGGGACACAAATATTCTAGCCCCGTACGAGCCCATCTGGTGGTTGTCTACGTAGACCTGGGGACACCACTCCCTATACGCTATCTTAGCAATGTACTGGCTCTCAACGAGGTTGAGGGCATAAGCATCCCTGTTGTTATCATGTCCGCAGTACTTGTGGTAAAGCCACGGCGGGGACGTCCCCTCGTACTCCGTGTCCAGGGTCTTGTAGTACCAGTCCACGACGGTTATCTGACCGTCGGGGTTCTGTGAAGGCACTAGAATCACGACTACCTCCCTGAGTATCTCAGCGACCTCGGGGTCGTCTGAGGTCGCCAGCTTGTATAGAAGCTCTATAGACATCTGGGTACCCCCAACCTCAGTGGAGTGCATGCTGTTCGTAACGACCACTACAGCCCTACCCCTCTCAACTAGTTTCTCAACCTCTTCGGGGTCTGGGAGAGTGTCCGGGTTAGCTAAGGCACACGAGATCCTCCTGACCTCATCGAGTCTAGCGAGGTTCTCGGGGGACGATATGTAGGCCACCACGAACGGGTTGCCCTCAGTGGTCTTACCTACCTCCTCAACGATGACCCTGTTCGACTCTGAAGCCACTAACTTGAAGTACTCGACGATCTTATCCCAGCGTGCGAGCTTCCTATCATCCCCTATCTTAAAGCCGAAGAACTTCTCAGGCGGCGTAACAGAGTCCAACCAAGACCACCGCCAAACAGGATTGAAGCATAGCAATAAATAGCTAGTGAGCTAAAACACGATCCAACCTCTCCTCGCTCTAAAGGACGGGGCCTTCGATTGCTACGACTGAGATCTGCCTTCTCAGTCCCAGTAGGAAACCTCAGCTACCTATGTGCTTAAGTAGGAAGGATATTACGTCCGCCATCTCCCTAGCCAGTACTTCTGGCGACGACCCGGCATGTCCTGAGGCTGTCTCTAGTCTCAGGCATGCCTCGTTCCCGTAGCTAACTAGCTTCGCGTAGAACTTCAAAGCATGCGCTGGGTGTACTCTGTCGTCGTGGAGTCCGGTATATATGATGGTTGGAGGGTACTTTACGCCCTCTCTGAGGTTATGGTAGGGTGAATACCTGAGTAGGTACTCCCTATCGGCTAGGTTCTCAGGGTCTCCGTACTCTGGGATCCAGGCAGCCCCTATGTACAGCTTGTGGTACTTAAGCATGTCGAGGACTGGGTAACCGATCGCGGCAGCGCAAAGTAGGTCTGGCCTCATAGTGATCACAGCACCGATGAGTAGACCTCCATTGCTCCTACCCATGCCGGCAACCCTGTAACCTGCGGATCTGAGTACCTCGGCGACAGCTATGTAGTCATAGAAGACGTTAATCTTTCTATCCCGCATGCCGGCCCTATGCCACTCCTCACCGTACTCAGAGCCACCCCTCAGGTTCGCTACTACCACATCGACCCCGAAGTCCAGGAATATCGGGATCCAGGGCAAGAAGTTGGGGGTGAGAGCTATGTTGAACCCCCCGTAACCGTAGATGACGGCACGCCTAGACCCACCCGAACTCCTTATCCAGAAGTAGTGGATCTTTGTCCCATCATGCGACACTGCGAACCCCTCACTAACCTCAGCGTTCACGACCTTGGGGTGCTCTAGGATCTTCCTGAGTGTGACGACTTCGTTAGAAGGACTTACCTCTACGACCTCGTAGGGCTTAGCGAAGTACCTCACCTCGATCAGCCCACTATCACCACTCGACCTCATCCTAGCGATGCTAGCTGGTTCAGGGAACCTTATCTCCTGGACGAACCTACCGTTAAGGTCGAACACCTTAACATATGAAGATGCGTTCATTAGGTAGGACACTACTATGTAGTTCCCGACGAGCATAGCATCCTGGAGCGCGGCTCCCTGCTCCGGTACTAACTCCCGCGGCTCCCCATCAGGTAGGAGCAGGATCCTCCCGAGGCCCCCGCGGTCGTATGCGGCGACTATGTAGCTATCCCTTACCGCATCCACGAACCAGGCTCTGAACCCGCCGTCTAGTGTTTTAACCCACCTAGCCGGGTCATCTATAGGTCCAGCGTACAGGGTGTTACTGGTCCACCCGTAACTTACGTTCAGCAGGGCTTTCTGGCCGTCAGTCGACCTAGTCAGTGTTATGAAGAAGTTCTTTGGTAACCCTTTACCGAAGACTAGCTCGTCATCCCCACCCTCCCTTAGGAAAACCCTCTCGCAGGGTGCTTCAACCCCGTCTGGGCACGAACCGCTCCTGAAGAACTTGGAGTAATAGAACGAGCCGTCCTCAAGTATCACAACGTCCGATATGCTTCCCCGGATCCTATCGACAGCTTCCATACTCCTAACATCTAAAACGACTAGTTCCCCCACATCAGCGCCCTTAAGGGTATAGAAGTAGGCTAGCAGCTTTCCTTCCCTATCTAGGTAATAATCATGGATGACTGCGTCTTCACCGAGGTTCCCGCCGTCTACTAACACCACCAGCTCATCATTTCTTTTCATGTTGATAGTGTAGCGCGAGTCCTTCCTGATAAAGAACATACCGACACCATTCTTTTTTACATTGTAGACCATGGGTAGGGTATAGTACCTAACAGCTCTCTCGTACACTAGGTCGCTCACAGGTTTCAAGCTCTCAACGCATCTCCTACTCTCACTAAGCGCCCACTCAACAACATCGGAACTATCAACAGATTCGTATCGTTCAAAAGGATCCGAGGACATATAGCAGTCTCCAAAAATAACCTGAGATCTCACAATAAAAACTTCTTTACAACTGAAAGCCTCGCCATTCAGGGCGGGGAGGAGGTCAGCGACCTTTTCCCGCCCTGAAGGCACCGTACCTGACGAGTCAGCCCCATAAACTATCTGAGGTTCTGTGTTGAAATCTACCGAGAAACAGCGAGTTCTATCTTCTCTGGTCGGCTCGAAGTCTTGGACTGTTGAGGTTAAGATTTTCTTATCTGAAGCTATTTCTGGGGTACGTATGAGGGAATATCCTCAGCATGCTATAGCGGCTGTGGCCGCGGTTCTACTTAGGGAGAGTGCGATACTTTTAATAAGAAGGGGCTACCCTCCCGCTGTTGGGAAGTGGTCGCTGCCGGGTGGCGTGGTAGAGCCCGGTGAGAGGCTGTGTGATGCGGCTCGGAGGGAGCTTAAAGAGGAGACAGGGCTCGACGCTGAGCCTATCGGAGTGCTCTGGGTGCTGAACAACGTGGTGCTGGATCGTGCCGCTAGGGTCAAGTACCACTATCTCATACTAGATATACTTTTTGACGGCAACTCAGTGCGAGGCAACATCTCGGCAAGTGGGGACGCTCTGGATGCGAGGTGGTTCACATTAGATGAGGCGATGAACCGCGACGATGTCTCTAGAACAGTAAAGAAACTTATCACTAGGATCAGAAGCTACGGCTTAACGTACATTCCACTAGACTCAGTAGACAACGTAACTGAAGAGTAAGGGATTAATGAGGCGACCTCGAACAGGACTAGCTCTGCTTACTTCTCTGGGCTTCATCGAGGGCTTTAACGAAGACCCCGGACTTATTTGTGTGTTTCTCGATGTTCGCTAGTAGCTCTAGGCTGTCTAGACCGACTTCTATGTCGCTATCGTTTACTACAGCTATTGATACCCTCTCAAAGGGGTTAGGAGGTGGCTCGGGTAGTGAGGGCTCGGGTTTATCCTTTCCCACGTATACCCAAACCAACCTATCGTTTCGCTTAATTACCCTGTACCAGTAGCGGCCGAAGTATATGTACTTCACTTTCCCGCTATCACTGTTCTTGTAGGCTATGTGCATGGGCTTCACGTAGTAACCGGTGTCCTTTATCTTCTCATTATAGGAAAGTATCTCGAGCTTGAACTGCGAGTAGAGGTCTAAGATGTAGTTCAGACCTCCCTTAATCAACACCTTCCTCTTTAGCAACATCAGCACCACAGACCTTCTCATCTAAGGTTATAACAAGTTTTCCGAGCTCGGACATGACCTTAGATACGACAGCGTAAACAGATTTGGGGCTGACACCTCTCGAAGACACGGTCTTCATAACCTCGTTTTCGACGAGAGCATACCTCTTCAAGGTCTCATTAAGCTTCCTCCAGGGAATGCCGGACAGTGCTTTCTCTACCTCAAGATCTCTCTCTAGGTGGCCTAGCAACATCATCGCGGATATTATTGGATACCCCACGTACCCCCTATATACAGTTCCGTTGTCTGTGCTGCACGCTCGGAACTCTCTCTGCCCCACCTTCTCTACATAGACCCTATAGGTCCTCGAACCGTCAGAAGATACAACACTAAAAAAGTTCTCGCCCTCCTCTTTAACCCTCCCGTCAGCTAAGGCCCCTAAAGCCTCCAAAATCTTAATCCTTGGAGGCAGCGAAAGCCTAGTCGAACACATAGATCAGCTGACTCCCTCCCTTTTCTCTATGGACTTAACGTACTCATCTGGGGTCAGGAGCTTGGGGAGCGTCCCCGAGACCTTGATCTTAGCTACCCACCCGTCGCCGTATGGATCCTTATTTATCAGGTCAGGGGATGTTGTGAGCTTATCGTTTACCTCCACTATAGTACCGTCGACAGGTGTGTACATGTCTGCTATGGCTTTGACGGACTCTAATGTAGCTATGACCTCGCCCCTCTTCACTTCTCTACCTGCTTCAGGGAGCTCGACGTTCACAACATGCCTCAGCTTTTTCTGGGCGTAGTCTGTTATACCTACAACGATTAAGTCCCCAACCACTTGGACCCACTCGTCGGTGTCGGTGTATAGAAGGGCTTCTTTAACTAGGTACTCTCCTATTTTGGTCTTAACTACTACCACAGACCTCACCCAGCTATAAACGGTGGTTCAACTATTTTAGCTTCGAAAAACCTGTTCCTACTCTTCACATGTACAGTCCCGCCAACATACGCGTGGCGAGTACTGACGTATGCCATCGCGATAGCCCGCCCTAGGTAGTTCGAGAATGCTCCGCTAGTTACGTAGCCGACTTCCTTCTCCCCCACCATCACCGGATCTCCGTGCCTTGGGATAAACCTGTCACCTTTCTTAAATCTGAGCCCTACCCGTATTCTATCTACTCCGTCAATATACTTCCTCCTGGCAGCCTCAGACCCTACATACCCCACTTTCTCAATATCGAAAGCCATCCAGTACCTAGCCTCCACAGGGCTCGTAACCTCGTTGAAGTCAACACCTGAGAGCATGTAACCGGCCTCCAACCTCAGAATATCCCTAGCTATCAGACCGGCAGGTCTCACGCCAGCCTCAACTAACCTCTTAAATAGTTTGGAGCCGAGCTCGACCGAGCACCAAACCTCATAGCCGTATGATCTGACTTCCTCCCCCGTCCAGCCAGACCTACTAACGAGGACAGCTTTATCCCCAAGTAGCTCGACATCAGTTACGAACTGAAGAATCCTCAACTTACTGGCAAAGCCGACCCCAAGAGACTCCATAACCTCGAGGGCTTTAGGTCCCTGAATAGCTATCAGGACACTCTTCTCGGTCACGTTCTCTATCTCAACATCAGTGTAGCCGAGCTCAGCCCTCCACTTATTGAGCCAGGATAAGTCCTTATCGATATTGGGAGCATTAACAACGGCGTACCATAAGTCCCCCCTCACACGGTACAGCATAACATCATCTATTATACCACCTCCCTCATTTAGCAGAAGAACGGGCCCGCTCATAGACCCCTCAGGAACCTTACTGACATCCTTACTCACAACTCTCTGAAGGAACTCAACTACCCTATTTCCTTTAAGGATGAATCGCCCCATATGGCTGACATCGAAGAAAGCTACTGAAGTCCTAACAGACATATGCTCCCCGACTGGGTCCCCGAAGTCGAGGGAGGTGATCCACCCACCGAACTCTCCGAGGTTCCCTCCGGCACTCCTATGTAGTTCGACTAGCGGAACTAACCGCACATAGATCCCCCAAGATCTTAGAGTGCGGACCATATTAGGTTGTTACTCGCTTTTCCCTTTCCCTTCGTAGAAACCTGGAAATGTAGCCTAACTCGGGCTTTTCCTGCAGTATCCTATCTATGTTGGCATAGCACTCCTTACATACCCGGATCCCTGGCTGTAGCTCCACCGAGCATCCACGGCAAACCAGCCTACCGCAGATGACGCAACTATCCACAGCAATCTTCTCCTTACATATGGAGCAGAGGTTTTCGTAGCATATGGAGCAGATCCCCCTCTCGGCGATGTAGTGAGCTGGGCACACCTTCCTCTTGCAGATACTGCACTCGTATTTAGCCTCAGCAGACCAGCATACCTCACACACACTCAAGGTTATAAACCCCGAGTAGGAATCTCCATGGGATGACCTGACGACACTCACTGACCCCGTGATGTAGGTGGAGCGACTGGGACCGCAATACTCTGCGAGTAACGACCCTCCGGAACATCATTCCAAGATCCCCAGCCCGAACATCAGCAAGCTTTAACCCCATAAGCAGCTCATCCCCCATCCTCCCACCCTCTAGAGACTCCGAGGGACACATATTAATAAGTTACAGATGTACCCCAAATAGATGAGGGGAACCTCCGGCCCTTCAGGGCGGGGCTTTTCAGTTGTAGGGCAATGAGCTCCCCGGTGCTAGCTACCGATATGGAGGTTCTCTCTTAGGAGTTCCCTTAGATAAACAGTAGCGTAGCATCCCCTACTAAGCTTGAAGTGAAGCTCTATAGTGTTTGGGGATGCTTTTACCTCGATGTCCTTAGGTCTGAACACCGTCTCCCTGAAGGTTCTGACGAACATGGATTTGTCTATGTTCTGCCTAGTTGCTAGGTCTTCTTGTAGCACCTGCTGAGAGAACTTGCTGCAGCTATCCAATGAAAGACCTGGTCTAGGAAGCTCCAATACCTCGCACTTAGTACCTACATCATCAACGCTACCCATAGCCTCTCCCATACTGCTGAGGGCCCTGTTGAAGAGGTATGACTGATAGGCCTCTACGAAGAACCTGACCATCCCTCTAGGAAGCCCTTGAAGGATGGCCCTCCTAGGATCTGCCGTCTCAATGTACTTTCTCAGCACAGACCTCTCTACAATGAATCTCCTAGGGAACGTCCTTAGTGCTCCCTCAAAGTCCCCCTCTGAAAACAGCTTCCTTGCGGTGCTAGCAGTAGGTGACTCAAAATCAGAGCGGAAACCTATCAGTATGTTCAACGCTTCCAAGTAGTCCCCTATGGCAATAGCTTTCCCCACTAGGTGGCTGATAGGTCTAACGGTTCCGAATCTCTGGTAGCCGAAGTAGTTAAGGTAGCTTAACCTTGCCGAGAGCTCGATATGTTGGAGGATGGGAGATGGATCAACTGTAGAATGCCTAAGCACGACCTCGAAGAGGTTACCTGATAGCTGGTGCTTCCGCGGTATGAGATCCACACCGACATCACCTAAGGGGTACAAGCAAAGCTCCCTGGACACCGGACGATCTAGGGTAATCCCCCTAAGGCACTTCACGATGACAAACTGACATGATGAAGCTTCAGCATCTTTAATTCCCCAGTAGGTCACTCTCACCCCGAGCCTTTCGAGGATCCACGACGCTTCCAACGTGCTGAGACCTCTCTTGCAGAGAACAGCCACCATCCTCTGCCCAGGTAGGCAACGGAAGGCTGGGCAACTACCACCTGAGGGCCTAGCCACCCCGAGACCGTAGATCTCCTCATACACCTTGAACGTCCCAGAGCTTAGGGAAGCCCGAACAACATCCCCTAAGTAGACCTCAGGTCTTGAGTAGTACACCATACCTACAGCTACGTCCAGAGGGCTCCCGCTTCTTATCAGCCAGCCATCGCCAGTTACTGCAAGCTTCGTGAGAACTTATAAGGCCTGTGTCAAACCATGAGTTGCGAGGGACCCTGACCTCCTTCCCGCCATGAGTGGCGAGGGTTCCTGCTAGTGCGGGGAGGTTCGGGGCTACATCCCCTCCCTGAGGGTTAGATCCCGGGCTGGGTCTCCTGCCCATCACCCCTACCCCTCCCGGGGTTATTGGGTTAGTAATCATCGCCAGCGGCTCACAGGGTCTAAGCATTCATCACCGAGGACAATTAACAAAGAAAGTCTACAAGTCTTTTCTCTTCATCCCTGCCTTAAAAGGTGAGGCTTTCAGCTGTAAACGATCTTGATGTGGTTCCAGCACATTAAACTAATTAATGGCCTGTGTATGATAATTTGGGATGATGAGTGGCGATGGCAATGAGCCGTGATTGGGCTAATCTCGCTGAGTGAGTCGGACTGTCAGGGAAATACCGCTAGCGTGACCTTCTTCATGGTGGTTTTTATCTTCGTGATCATAGGGCTCGTGGAGTTCAGGGTATGTTCAACCCTTTGAAGGCCCCTGAGGGGGTGAAGACAGCCCTCATGGGGAACGAAGCCATAGCTAGGGGCTTTGTGGAAGCAGGGGTTTCAGTGGTTGTGGGTTATCCGGGTACGCCCTCGAGTGAGGTGATAGCATCTCTCCACGAGTACGGCGTTAGCTCTGAGATCTACGTGGAGTGGGCTGTGAATGAGAGGGTAGCCTTCGAGATAGCCTACGGGGCAGCTATAGTGGGTGCTAGGGCTGCTGCGACCATGAAGGCTCCTGGAGCGTCTGTAGCCCTAGATCCGATGGTTTCATCAGCTTATGGTGGTGTTGAGGGAGGGCTAGTTGTTCTCGTAGCCGACGACCCTGGACCGCATACGACGCAGACTGAGCAGGACAATAGGTGGCTTGGGTTCCTAGCTAAGCTACCTGTAGTCACTCCTTCAAGTCCTCAAGAGGCTAAGGACCTAGCAGTCTCAGCGTTCGACATGAGCGAGGAGCTCAAGCTGCCGGTCATACTTAGGACAACTACTAGAGTGAACCACACTGTAGGTGAGGTTCTGCTGGGGCAGGTGAGACCGCCGAAGAGGGTCTCAGGGTTCCGCAAGGATGTCCCAAGATTCGTGAGGGCCGGGATGGCATGGAACTTGGAGAGGCATAGGTGGCTCGATAAGCAGCTAAACATAGCTGAGGAGGTATTTGACAGAGTCTCACGTGTCAGGAATATTGTGGAGGGTTCCGGAAGGTTCTGCATCGTTACGGAGGGGTCAGCCTACAACTATGTTAGGGAGGTGGTTGATGAGGTAGGTGTTGAGACCAGGGTGGTCAAGCTCAGCCTCCTATTCCCTCCACCTAGAAGGTTCCTTGCTGAGGCTGTAGAGGGCTGCACCGACGTTCTCGTAATAGAGGAACTGGATCCTTACTTGGAGTTAGTTGTGAAGAGCCTGCTGAGCGAGCTCGGGGTGAGTACACGGGTCTTCGGGAAGGTCTCCGGGCATATCCCTCTGGAAGGGGAGCTGAACAGAGGGTTAGTTAGGGAAGCTATAGCGTCGCTAGTGTCGGGAGCTCCTAGCGGCACTCCCAAAGAGACCCAGTCTAAGCCGATCCCGGGAGTGCCCTCAAGGCCGCCCCCTATGTGCCCCGGTTGTCCCCATAGGAGCATGTACGTAGCTATGCTGATCGGCGTCTCTAAGGCCGGGTACAAGCGGGGTGATGTCCCTGTTTTCGGGGACATCGGTTGCTACGCCCTAGCCTCCCAACCACCGTTGGAGGCCATATGGACAGAGCACTCCATGGGTGCCTCCATATCTATGGCTATGGGGGCCAAGGTAGCGGGCTTCGAGGGGCCTGTAATAGCTGTTATAGGTGACTCCACCTTCTACCACGCAGGGATACAGCCGTTGATAGAGGCCGTCCACAAGAGGGTCGATATACTCGTCGTTGTAGCTGATAACTCTGTCGTAGCTATGACCGGGCATCAGTCAACTCCAGCATGGCCTACTCTAGAGTCTGGTAGGAGAGCAAAGCCTGTTGCGATAGAGGACTTACTGAGGGCAATAGGTGTGGATCATGTGGAGGTAGTAGATCCGTACGACGTAGACAGGATGGTGAGCGCGTTTGAGAGACTTATTAGACAACCCGGGGTGAAGGTCTTGGTCAGTAAACATCCATGTGCTCTCTTAGAGGCTAGATCTAGGAGTGTGCGGAGATACCGAGTCGTCGAGGATAAGTGCACTGGTTGCCTAGCATGCATCAGGGTGACTGGCTGCCCGGCGATGTCTTATAATGGTGAGAAAGTCGTCATTTCAAGCGATGACTGCGCTGGGTGCGGTCTCTGTGCTAGGTTCTGCCCTTACGGGGCCATTGAGGTGGTCGGCAGTGAGTAAGGTCGTTAACATAGCAGTAGCTTCCGTGGGTGGACAAGGAGGTCTGACCCTATCTAGAATCCTAGCAGTTGCCGCGGTACTTGACGGCCACTCCGTTAGGACAGGTGAGACTCTCGGTATGTCCCAGAGGTTCGGGTCTGTTATCAGCTACGTGAGGATAGGTAGGAAGGTGCTTTCACCAACTTTCTCAGTAGGGGAAGCCGACTTCCTACTCGGCTTGGAACTAGTCGAGTCTGTGAGGGCATTACCCCTACTGAGAAGTAGTGGAATAGCGATAGTAGCTGACACCCTGAAGATCCCCATTTCAGCCAGCCTCGAAAAGAGGGTTCTCAGGGTAGATGAGCTGAGCAAGGAACTGATGAAGGTCTCAAAGACCGTCATCGTACCGGCCTCGAAGATGGCGAGAGATGTTGGAAACCCTAGAGCAGCTAACATGGTAATACTCGGAGTATTCCAAGGGATTTCAGGGCTCCTCACCGAGACATCGGTGAGAAGGGCGATCAGTGAGGTAGTGCCGAGCAAGTGGCTCGAAACATCGCTGAGGGCGTTCAGCGAGGGATTAAGATATAGCCCCTCAGGGCAGCAGTAGCTGCCTAAGCTTATTTTCCTAGTTAATCAAAGGGTTCGTGATGGTTAGGCGTAGGAGGCTGGTATTCAAGGAGGAATACTGGGAGAGCATATCTCTAGGCAGGAAGGTATCGACGGTCAGGTTGAACAGCCCGGTGAGAGTGGGTGATGTAGTGGACATAGTAGCGGGGAGGAAGTACGTCGGGGTCGCTGTGGTGACTGGGGTTGAAGTTAAGAAGGTGTCCCAGCTAACTGAGGAGGACGCTAAGCTAGACGGCTTTGATAGTAGGGAAGAGTTAGTAGCTAAGCTCAGGGAGATATATGGAAAGGCTGTGACGGACTCCACGGAGGTGAAGATCGTAAGGTTCAAGTTGCTGGGACGCTGAAAGCGTAGTGATCTGGAGGTTCTAGAACTAACGGTTACAACTGAAAGCCTCACCATTCATGGCGGGGAGGAGGTCAGATGGTTTTCAGGGTCACATCTAGGGACAGAGGATTGTCGGAGCTTTTTATTGGGCTTTCTGCTGAAATCAGGGAGGAAGTGATTCGTTGGTAAGGCTCATCGTCTGCGTTACAGGTATGCCCGGGTCTGGTAAGACCTTAGTAGCTAGGTGTATAGCCCAAGAGCTAGGCCTCTATGTGAACATGGGGGACGTCGTTAGGGCTAAGGCTTCTGAGGCTGGGCTCGAGCCCACGGCAGAAAACCTTATGAAGTTAGCGCAGGAGTTGAGGAGGGCTCATGGTCCGGGCGTGATAGCTAAGGAAGTAGCTAGGGCCATCTCCAGTTACGATGGGGTTGTTGTGGTTGATGGGGTTAGGAGCCTTGAGGAGGTCAAGGTGTTCTCTACTGTAGCACCTACGTTGGTTGTGGCTGTACACTCGTCTCCGAGGACGAGATATTCTAGGCTTAGGGTGAGGGGGAGGAGCGATGATCCGGGAACCTACAACGAGTTCCAGAGGAGGGATATGAAGGAGCTTGAGCTCGGCATCGGGTCGGTTATAGCGTTAGCTGATGTAGTTATTGTAAACGAGGGGGAGGAACTGTCCTCCGTCTGTGGGGAGGCCCTAAAGAAGGTTCGCAGGGCTATGGAGGATGTTGCTGGTCAGGGTTGAGGCGGAGGTTAGGCCAACGGAGGACCCGGAGAAGGTTGTGAGGGCCGTCAGAAACTTAGTCGACGTAGAGCTCAAGGTAGTCGAACTCCCAGAGCTATATAAGCTAGTCGTCGGTGAGTCGAGCAGTGTAGACTCCCTCAGGAGACTGCATGCCGCTCTAAGGCAGGAGCGGATATTAGATGCTGCTAGGAGCTACATGCTGAAGAACCGGAGAGGTAACAGCCTCGAGCTGAAGCTACACAAACAAGCGGCATACGCAGGGCACATCTCGCTAGTAACATATGACGATGAGTCGCCCCTAGGTCCCATCAGAGTAATCATAGCGTCCGATAAGATCAACGACATAATAGACTGGCTTGCCCCTCCGACTTCTCAGGGAAGACCCATCTGGGAGAAACCTCCTCCACAGGTCTGAATCACGGATACGAAGGGGTATGAACCGCTATTTGCAAACAGCACAGTTTTATAAGTTTTCCTTCATATCCATCCTGAAGGGTGAGGTTCGGTCGCAGGTGTGACGGGGGCGTCAAGGTGTGAGGATGAGTGTTCATCTAGGTGTAGCCTCCTTGTTAGTACTAGGGAGTACTTAGATTGTGTGCATGAATGCATGAAGTTTTGTCTTACCAATGTAGTGGGTGAGACTCTTTAGAGGTTCCCCAAGGGGCGTTAGGTGAGTGTCGCCCCGCAGGATACGTTTGGCTGCGTTCGACCTGGACGGGGTCTTAGTTAAGGAGAGGTCCTCCTGGGCGTACCTGCACAGGTTCTTCGGTAGCTATGAGGCTGTGAGGAAGGCTAACTACACGAAGTTGTTTGAGGAGGGAGTCATATCGTATTCTGATTGGATGAGGCTCGACCTTGAGGCGATAGTCCGGGCTAGGAAGGTCGTGTACTGCCGCGAGGTCGAGGAGGCGTTCAAGTTCGTGGAGCTCGCTGAGGGAGTCTGGGAGCTGATCAACTTTCTGAGGGGATCTAACGTAAGGGTGGCTATCGTTAGTTCGGGTATTGACGTGCTTGCGGCTAGGGTTGCCAGCATCCTAGGTATAGAGGAGGTACACGCTAATAGGATCGTATGCGACAATAACGGCGTTCTAGCCCCATACGGCATTGAGGTAGTGAACCCGCTGAGGAAGGGGGACGTCGTGGCTGGGATAGCGGCTAAGTACGGGATACCGCTGTCTGAGACCATGTATGTGGGGGACAGCCTATGGGACTGCAGCGCGTTCAGCGTTGTCGGACTTCCTGTCGTTCTGGGTGATTGGAACGTTAAGTGTAGCGGGGGTTTCGAGCTCATCTATGTTTCTAACGTGTTGGAGCTTACCCACTTGCTCAGGAGGTTGATCGGTGAGGAAGGATCCGCCGGTACTCAGGTACATCTAGCAACGCCTTGAGGGTCCTCCCATCGATGAATCTCGTTCTAACGTTGCGTAACTTGAGCTTAGAGTCTACCTCCTGCTCGCTCAGGCTCCTCAAGCTTCTCGACTTAGATGCCACTATGAAGTTGCATGCGTAGCCGAATGACGGTATCCAAGTGGAGAACGAGTCAACATATCTAAAGATCCTTGAAATGCTTTGGTAGAGCTCACCGTACTCTGTGGGGTAGAAAAAGGAGGTCCCCGCCTGCGTTGACAGTACACCACCCTCGTTAAGTATCTCATGGATCCTGCGGATGAAGTCCTCCTTGTACAGTTCGCGGGCTACTTCGGGACCGTACGGATCTGTCAGATCCATTATTACGACATCGAATTTGTCTTCGATTTCCTCGACGAACTTCTTCCCATCTTCGATTACGACCTGTGCCCTAGGGTCGTCGAAAGCCCCCTCGTGCCAGCTCCTCAGGTGCTCCCTAGCGATGTTCACGACGTCTCCATCTATATCCACCATGACGGCCTTCTCCACTGGCTTATGCTTAAGTACCTCCCTTAGGGTAGCCCCCTCACCTCCCCCTAGGATTAAGACCCTCCTCGGGTTCTCGTGGAGCACCATCGCCGGGTGGACCAATGATTCATGATAGTAGAACTCGTCTACCTCAGTGCTCTGGATCAGACCGTCGAGGACTAGAGCCCGGCCGAACTCCTCAGTATCGACTACATCTATCTGCTGGTACCTAGATCTTCTGCTCACTACTAAGTTCTTGACGTTTACAAGCATGAAGCTCGACCTACCTATTGCCTGGATCACGTAGAGACCTAGCTTCATCGGACCACCAAGACTTGGTCAGTGCCGCGGTTATTATAAGGACGCAGCTTTCTCAGCATCTAGCTTATATCCGCTCTAGGTAGATTCTGAGTTGGTGGAAAAGTTGTTGATTAGGTGGCACGGTCATGCTTGCTTTGAGATAGTGGACTCAGCTGGCTATACGATAGCTATAGACCCCCACGACGGGTACAGTATCGGTATGAAGCCACCGTCCTTCAAAGCTGACGCTGTACTGATAACCCACGAACACTTCGACCACAACGCATACAACACTGTGGCGAAGCCCGGTGCCGAGAGGTACTCAATGAAAGAGGGGGAATTCGTCATAGGTGGGAAACACAGAGCCAGGGGAGTGAGGTTCTATCACGACAAGGTAAAAGGGAGGAGAAGGGGGGAAGTAGTTGCCTATAAAATCGAGGTGGAGAGTGTAGGGGTTCTCCACCTAGGCGACTTGGGACACGTACCTGATGAGAAGGTAGTTGCTGACCTGAAGCCTATTGACGTTCTCATGGTTCCTATCGGGGGAACGTTCACAATAGACCCTCGGGAGGCCTTCGAGGTAATAAAGATTGTTGACCCTAAGATCGTCATACCCATGCATTACTGGGTCAGGGGTATTAACCTACCCCTGCAACCGGTAGACGTGTTCGTAGACATAGTAAAGGACGTGTACGACGTTGTTAGAGCAGAAACGAACACGCTGAGCACGACGGCTGACGAGCTCCACAGCATAACTAGGACAAGGGTCCACCTACTCTCCCCTCCTAGCTAAAAAGCTATCCAGGAGGTTCAGACACTAGAATTTTTTTTTGAGTTTTCTAGATCACCGCTCTCTACTATTGAAATAAGTACCGTGAGGCGGAGACAAGGTAGGTTTCCGCGTTCCGCTCGCAGGTATTTCCCAGTTTGGGCGGCAGTCCGAACTTATCTGGTAACGGCTAGAGATATTTTCCTCACTATTTCAATTCGTCCTGACTTAGCTATATACCTCCTTATAGGGTCCACTACTTTCTTAGTTAGGTAATCTGCGACAGCGTTCTTAAGGTCTAGAGGGTGTATCTTACCGTCGACATAGTCCCTCTCTAGGTCCTCATACCTCCAATACGTTGTTGGACCCCCGTACTTGCTGGGCCTATCTACCGTGAACTCGATCTCTGCACCCCTAAAGATAATGTACCTAGCTATTCCAAGTACTGGGTTGCCCTCAACTTCCCTCGGTGGGCAGTAAGCCCTCGATATCTTGTTCTTTATCTCCTCATCTGAGTCGGTAACGAATATCGCGGACTCGGGCTTCGACTTACTCATCTTTATCTCTGCCATGAACTCGTCCTTGGGTAGCTCCCGAATATCCATCCTCGTAGTTCCCTGGAGAGACGGTAGTAGTGGAGTGTGTATGGCGACGACCTTCTTCCTCCCAAGCTTCTCGGCTATGTCCCTAGCAAGCATGTGCGCCTTCCTCTGGTCTATACCCCCTAGAGCTACGTCAACGTCAAGCTCGTATATGTCCGTGACCTGCATTAACGGGTAGATAAGCTTTGAGAAGTCTGACTCAGCTTCATCAGCTTTTCTCCCCATTATCGTCAGGGCCCTTCTAACCCTAGCAATTGAAGTCGCTTTAGCAGCCCTCAGGAGCGTACCCCAATATTTCTGGCTATCTACAAGCTCGTCAGCATACACAACTTGGAACCTCCCCTCAAGACCTATCGCGCCGAGGACGTCAACTACATGCTGGGAAGCTGCCTTAATCAGTTCTATGTCCCCTCCGAGCTTGTCGTTAATCCAAGCGTGCCAAGTAGCGGCTAGCAGAATCATACTGAAGCCAGCATCTACGAGATCCTTGAACTTGTAGGCCCAAACAAGCCAACCGATATGGAAGATCCCGCTTGGCTCAAAGCCTAGGTACCCTTTCCCACCCCCGGACTCAAGCAGCGTCCTCAGCTCTTCCTCAGTAACCACCTCCTCGGTGTTTCTCAACAACATCCTCAGCTTTGACTCGACGTCCAAGGGCACCTCCTACTAACAAACCTAGGGAACACTATTTAAGTATGTCGATCCAAGAACCAGTTCATTAAATGAATACCAACCTCAAAGGACATTAAGGAAGTTGAGTCAGCAACAGCTTATGAAGTACAGTTAAAGCTAAGAAGGGCCGGGGGTGGCCCTTCCTACTTCATCGATCCCCGAGACACGGGGTGCTTGGTAGGACCATGCAGTCTTGGTCTACTAGCTATTTAAGCTTGCCGCCAGTTCTCTTAATTATTGTCTGCGGTATCGGTGATTCAAGCTCTTTCACTCTTTCCTCGACTTCCTGCAGCCTCCTGATGGTCTCCCTGAGTGTCTCATCTAGTAACATCAGCTTCCCCTCTATGTAGATCAGCCTGTTCACTACCTCTTTAAGGTCTGAGCCAGAGCTCTTCGCGCCCGAGATGAGGGAGTCTTGGAGGCCTAACTTTATGTACATCTTTATAAGGTCCGTTATCTGGATCCCCATGCTAATCGCGACTCTCCTAAGCTCCTCATATGTTGACTCAGGTAGCGATATGTGTACCGTGGGAATGTACGAACCCTCCAAGAGTAATACTAGTAAAAGTTTATAAAATTATCTGTCTACATGTACTCCTACTTAAAGAGCTGTACATATTAACATAAGAAGACGTGATTAAAAGCTTGAGCAGAGGAGAAAGTATTGGTGTCTAGGCTGAAGGTGATATCAATAAAAATCGATGAGACCCTACTTAATGCCTTAGACGCAGCAGCTAAAAACACAGGAGTAAGCCGCTCGGAAATAATAAGACGTGCGTTGGTCAGGTACCTAGAGGAGAACGGACTAAGTACTAGCAAAGTAAGAGTCAGACATATAGTGTTAGCCTAACTTCTTCCACTCTAAAGTGGGGAGACCTCTTCTAGGCGGCTTCAGCTCCCTACATCCGCTCAGCCCACAATCAGTCACCCGCAGACAATCAGAGATCCCCACTATGTGACTCTCTTTGCGTCCGTAGTCCGCTGCTGTTGTCCCGTGCTTTAGGACTTAAGGTGATTACTGCTACCGTAATATAGAGCCCGAAGTACCTCTACATACCCCCGCCTTAAAAGGCATACTCTAAGTAGTAAAAAGATCCTCACATCCATAAGCTCGACCTACTATATAGACTACAGCAAGAGCTACTTCAGGAAATAGAGCTTCTCGAATTCAGCCCTATAAAATAGTGGAAACTCACCATTCGCAGTAGGTGAGTGGGTGACTTCTTTTCCTAGGTCATTCCGGTACTTGATGTTGCTATAGGGATTCAGTTCCCATATAAATTTATAAATTCATGTAGTTTTCATTGCCTCATCTTCGTTCCCCCGCATCCTGCTCGGGGCCTCATCGGGCTTGGGGGCGTTCGGGGCCACCCCTAGGACCTCACAACTTGGGTATCTCTTGAGGCCGCCCTCGGGGAGAGCACCGACCACAGCAGGCTCTCCACCCCTCACGGGGTAGCTCACCAACATGTATGGCAGTACCAACCCTTACAAACTATATGAAAAGTCAAAAACAGCAACTAAAGGCTATCTCAGTCTCCCGCTACTTCGATAGTAGTATTAGGGTAGTGATAATATTAAAAGATGTCTGACAGAAATCGCTGGAGGGTGACCGGACGGGTGGAAGATATCCTTAAAAGCCTCGGAGATATTAGAGACCTTTGGGTGCTACTGGGGGTGGTGTACTCGCATCCTCTAGCTCAAGCTCCGTGGGTTCCAACAAGGGAAGAACTTCTCCCGTATATTATGATGGTGGCCAAGCCAGGTAAGGATGATGTGTTCTACGATCTTGGGTGTGGAGATGGGCGGGTAGTTATAGAGGCAGCCCTTAGGGGTGCTAGGGGCGTATGTGTTGAGATAAATCCGGACCTCATTAGGAAGGCCAAGGAAGCCGCTGAGAAGCTCAATGTAGTTGATAGGATAACGTTCGTTAGCGACGACTTCTTTAACGTGAGCCTACGAGATGCTACAGTGGTTTACATGTATCTGCTAACATCGGTTAATAGGGCTCTGAAGCCTAAACTAGAGAAAGAGCTAAGGCTGGGTAGTAGAGTAGTTACCCTAGACTTCGAGATACCTGGCTGGAGACCGGTACACGTAACTAGGGTCTCCCTAGGGTACAGGGAGGCAACCCTTTACCTATACGTAAAGGGGGTATCAGACGTCTAGCAGTACCAGAAGACAACTAAGAGCATTTATTTAGGGTAGCCACTACTTCAGTAGCTTCTCTTCGAATTCCTTGATGAACTGCAGGCTTCTTTTAGTGTCTATGAACAGCTTACTTGCTTCTGTTACGTCCTCAGCCTTAACATCGCTTCTCCCTTTCTTAGATGCTACTACACTTGAAGGTCTCAGTAACTGGATTGAGTACCTCAGGCTGTACTTAACCCCTAGGTCCGCCAGGAGCTCGAGCGCCTCCTCAGTTAGGTTGACTTCTTCCTCTTCAGCCCTTACCTTAATGATCTCCTTGATTTCATCCCTGGAGTACGGTCTTACAGGGATTATTAGGAGTCTGTCCAGCATGTCGAGGGGTATCCCGTGTGGGGCCTCTATGTCGGTTCCATGTATCTTTGTCATACCTCTATTGGTAGCCATGATTATTATTGGGGCGAACTCGCTCTCCATCACCTTAGAGAGGAACGCATAGCACTCCAGGTCGAGTAGGTGAGCATCATCTATGAAGAGCACACCCGGGATCAGCTCCGCTCTACCCTCATCTATGAGCTTCTTAACCTGGGAATTAACGGAGCGCCTGACCTCCTCATCTATTTCCCTCTCTAGCTCAACACCTAAGAACCCTATGATGGATATTCTCTGCGAAGCAACAGCTACGTCGAGGTCGTTGAAGGTGAAGACCCTCGTTATCTCCTTCTCCTTCTTTACAGGTCCCGCGGGGAGCTCCTCTACCCCCCAGACATCGACATCATAGTACTTAGCTTTTTCCACGCCCTTCACCCTCCCCATCTTGTGGACCGAACCTGTCTCAGCATCGATCCACACAAGGTCCCCTCTCTTAATGCCTAGTCTCAGTAGCTGCGATGTTATCTCCTCACCAGCGGTTAGCGTGAGGCTATCGTCCTTGGTTACTAGGGTTATCCTCGCCTCCTTGGGGATCCTCAAGTACGGGTTAAACGGATGCTTTCCATAGGCTATCTTCATCTCCTTGACGGCACCCTCATAAACCTTCCGGACCTCCCGTATCCTTATGCCTATAGCCTTCCTAACAGCCCTCATGAGGACCTCGGTCTTCTTCGCCTCAAGGGAATACACCTCAGAGCTGTGGAGGGTGACGAATGGAGTGTCCTCACCTAGCTCGCGAGCGATAGCGTATGCTAGTGCTGTCTTACCTGTCCCCGGGGGACCTACTAGTAGAACACCCTTTCCCTGCATCTTTCCCTGACGTACGAGCTCTACGACTATAGCAGCACTCTTCCTTGCCTCTACCTGACCGACTAGGCCGTCCGCGACTGGAAGCGGCTCACCCTTGTCGTTCAGTCCAAGACCCTTGATGTGGCTGTGGAGACTGACCTCGGCAATCCTCCTAGAGCTTACTTCGCGGACCTCACGTATCTGGGCGCCCACCCCAGCCCCACCGATTAATGGGGAATAATAGCATGCCTTATAAGCGTTCTGACCTTCCTCCTCCCTGAGAGGGTTCATCACCTTTAGGTTAGGTGAGGACAGAGCTGTAAGGGAAGTTCGGCGGCTAGGTCCTCATATTCTGGTACAACCTTCTAACAGCTTCCAGTGCCTGTTTCGAGGTAAGGGCTGCCTCCGCCCTCGAGAAGGTCTCGGGGTTCTGCAGGGCCCAAAGCAGTGAGTCGATGTGCAAGGGCGGGATCTGTATAGAACTCCCTATAATGCTCCAAGCCCTCACAATTTCATCCCTGCACTGAGTTGCCACATCGCTGACTGAGCTGGGCGAGATTATGCCTAGACCTAGAGTGGCCCTAGCGACCCTCGAATCAACGGGTATCGGTATCTCCTGTGGTAAGGGGTCAGAGCACAGCCTCAGGGCTCTACCGCAGTAGTAACCCATCTTAACAGCGAAGACAACAGTCTTGCTAGCAGGGTCTGAGCCGAGGATCCTCGAAGTTAGAGCCCACAGCTGCCTGAAATCGCATCGGGTTATTAAGGTAGCTACCTCATCAGTACGACCGGTAAACTTCTTCACCCTAGCTATCTTAGCTTCCTTTAGGAGCGAGCTGCAGGGGTCTGCCGCTAGGAATGAGACGATGAGATCCACCGGGTCGTTGATTAGGGGTCTAGCCGTGAAGAATTCTGCGAACCTTCTCCAATACGTCTCCCCAGTACACCTCAACCTATACGCAGCAAGAGCAGCTAGGAAGATAGACGCTGCCCCCGTAGCACCCCCGGACCTACACACAGCTCTTGCGCACTCGAACTGAGGATCTACCTCCTCAATCAGCATGATGTCCTGTATGTTGAGGCCCCTAAGTAAGTCAGCGACCTTCGAGACCCTATCCATGTTAAGTCCACACTTCCTCAGTTCGCCTCCCGGAGAGACCTTACTGAAACAAATTTCAGTTGATCAACAGGTGCTCTTCCTAGTACTACATAGTGGGTTATCGCTTGGGTTATTGCTTAGGAGAGGAATGCTTTTAAACTTCCCTGTAGTTCTGTATCCAGGTACTAGGGATGGCAAAGTCGATGTATCATTACATCGCCCAGCTGTGGAAGAAGCCCTACGAGGGCCCCCTAGCTGAGCTCATCAGAGAGAGGCTAGTTCAGTGGAGGAAGGAGCCTGCGGTGGTGAGGATTGAGGCACCGACCAGGCTCGACAGGGCTAGAGCCATAGGCTACGAGGCTAAGCTAGGGTTTGTAGTAGCTAGAGTGAGGGTGAGGAAGGGCGGCCTTAACAGGCCTAGGCCGAACTCGGGGAGGAGGCCTAAGAGGATGGGAGTGTACGGTTACGCTCCAGAGAAGCCTGCTCAGCTGATAGCTGAGGAGAGAGCAAACAGGAAGTTCCCGAACCTAGAGGTCCTAGGGAGCTACTACGTCGGGGAGGACGGGATGTACAAGTACTTCGAGGTTGTAATGGTTGATCCGCATCACCCGTCGATAGCTTCAGACCCCGATATCAAGTGGATAACTCACCCAAGCCAGAGAGGGAGGGTGTTCAGGGGCAAGACCATGACTGGTAGGAGGATGAGAGGACTATTAAGGAGTAGAGGTCTGAGAGGTACCCACCACTACAAGTGGAAGAAGAAGCAGAAGGAGCGTGAGCTTAGAAAGAGGCATGAAGCCTCTAGGGGCGCTAGGCTAATCGTCCCGAAGGACCTCATGGAGGATTTAGGTTACGAGAAGTAGCGGAAAAGTCATGGTTAAGGTAGTAGTTGAGCTATCCACCTTCATACACTCAACAGAGAATGAAGGGAAGGTTTTAGAGGCTCTCACTAAGGCTCTCCCAGAGAGCTTGAGGAGCACCCTATCTCAAAAGATCAACCTTGAGAAGCTGGAAGGGCACTACGGCAACATCATTAAGGTAGTTAGGCTCTCTGTAGGTCGAGAACACGGGGTTGACGTGTTGAGGCATATCCTCTGTTCCATGGGGAGGACAAACCGTGATATTCTTCTAGCCACCCTCGAAAACAGGGTCGAGGAGAGGAGGAGCCGGCTACATATAAGGTTAAGTAAGCAGGATCTATACCTAGGGAGGGTAGTTCTAAGCGATAGTAGTGATGTAGTTAAGGTCGTCGCCTCCTTTGAGGGGGCTCACCACCTAGACCTAGAGAAGGTCCTCAGCGATCTCGGGGAAACGTGTGCTAGCTGATCTCTGCTACCTAGGAAGAGTTGATGAGTTAGTAGCGCGGGTTGCCCGCAAGCTAGGCTACAAAGTAGTAGCTTCCCCTAAGATAGGGAAGGCTAGTACCGTAGAGGGGGTCAGATTTATCCCAAGGATCGAAGTGCGTAGAGGTTCCTTACAGGAACACGAGAGTGGCGAGGGTGTGAAGGTCCTCATAGTTGAGTCCAAGGAGGATCTGAAGTCCTATACTAGACTACTAGGGAAGGTGGACTCTGCTAGAGTAGTTTTCGACAGCTTAGGTGACGTGAGTAAGGACTTCATAAGGCGGATAATTGGGCTGGGAGCACCAATCGAGGTAGAGTTTTCTGAGGTGGTGGAGAAGGTGCAGTCAGGTAGGCCTCTTGACTACTACCTACTGCTCCTCAGGCTGTACGCTAGGAGGAAGATCAAGGTATATGCCTGTAGCGGGGCTACGAACCCCTCCGACATGGTGCATCCCACAGCAATGTTCTCATTGCTCACAGTGCTCGGGCTACCTGAAGAGCTAGCTCTAAAAGCTGTCCTTAAGACCCCCGTAGAGATGGTGGCAAATGCTACTCATTGAATTAGTAGTTGCTATCTCTCTAGTCGTTTCCCTAGTGTCTTTGTACCTAGGCTTCGGATCTTGGTTGAAGACCAGGAAAGCCGTCGCAGTAATTAAGGGAATCCTCAACACCCGGAGTACTAAGATGGTGAGACCTAGGAGACGTTACCTAGTCTTCGAGATCATAGCAGTCTCGGGTAGCCTACCCCATGTAAGAAAGCCCGATATAGAGAGCGCTCTGGAGAGCTCCTGCAGGTTGCTCTACGGGGTTCTCGGGTACTCGATTATTAGGCCAACAATAATATACTACGATGAGTCCCGCGGGGTAGGGATACTCTCCTTCAAGCATAACTGGAGGAATCACGTTTTTCTGTTGCTCTCCTTGACGAGAGAGGTAGGCGGTGTTAAGGTGGTTGTAGTGCCTAGGGCTACGACTGGTACTAGGAGGAAGGCTATGGATTATGTAAGGAGGGCCTAGGTGTAGGTATTGAGTGATCCTTACGGGGTTGTCTAAGGTGGTCGATGTCTCAGTTTCGACCATGATATACTTAAACTTCGCACCCTCAGTAGCTATTGAGAGGATACTGTCTAGGGGATACCGAGCGGTGGAACTTAGCTACGATAACCTCCTCTACGGTAAGTACGATGAGCCGGCAGAGCTTCTAGAGGTAGCGGAAGCCGTATCCAAGTACTCGGTAAGGTACTTCTCGGTTCACCTACCTTACGACAATATAGGTGGAACCGAGTCGAGCCTCGCAACTACCTTAGGTAGGATCTCTAGGTGGGTTAAAGCCCTCGATAGGGTCAGTGTTGGACATTATGTAGCCCACCTACCTAGACTACCGCACACTAAGGAATCCCTAGCGCTAGCAACTAAGTTCTTGAGCGGCCTCCTAGGGATTATTGGAGACTCGTATGTAGCTATTGAGAATACCCCGACAACATCGCTACTCGGGGCATACCCTGAGGACATTTTCAAGATTATCGAAGAGGTAGCATCTGAAAACGTTGTTGCCTGCGTTGACGTGGGTCACGCAAACATATCTAGAGTGGCACTAAGGAGGTTTCACGAGATCCTCGGATCTCGAGTAGTGTCAGTACACATACACGATAACGATGGGCTCGAAGACAAGCACATGATGCCGGGTTCGGGGAGCCTAAACCTAGACGAGCTATCAGAGTTCATAGCTTTTTCAAGACCTCGAGTAGCAGTCTTCGAGGTTGCCTGTAAGGAGCACCAGAGGTGTGATCAGGCTCTCACCTATATTCGTCGGATAGCCCCACGTATACTGCCGTGAGTCTGGAAGAGCTGAGAGCATGGCCTATCAGTTGAATGGCCTACCAACAGCTTTCCCTCAGCATACCTCCACAAACTCTACCTTGGAGCAGTCTATGGCCCTGCACACAGCCTTCTTTACCGTCTCAAGCCTAGACCAGACGTATTTCCGACATGTGAATATGGTTACACTTCCTCTGTAAGTGCCCACTAAGTCCCTAACGGCTCCGAGCATCTTCCCGGCTACTCTCCCAGCGGCGGCGCTGGATATCTCGCACTGGGAGTAAGGGTATGTGTATGATATCTCTATGGGTACTATATCGAAGAAGGGAGCATAAACTAGCCTTATGCACTGCTCTAGGTCCATTCTGTTTCTCATAGCGAACTCCACTACGCGTCCATATATAGCTGACCGTATGAACGGCCTGTCCTTTAGGTCTCCCGGAATGAGCACCAGTCTACGAGCATCACCACCTAGCAGTGTTTTCTCAAGGTACCTCCTCAAGAACTCCCTATGTCTAACTAGCTCAGGTCTATAGTAGGAGGTGCTGCTCGTTAGGAATATCCCCCGACCAGAACCCCTGAACCTGCTATCTAACTTCTCTATCCAGTGAATGTACTTGATCACCCTCCCGAACGCGTCCCTAGCGGATGGGTGTGACGCAGCATACCTCTCCAGTAGCTCCCATAGCCTCCCCTCCTTAATAGCTTCCTTAACCTCTCGTATGGTCCTAGCAATCGCGTTAAGGTTGTGCTCGGCGATCAGCCTCACCCTATCGTTCCTACCCATCTCTAAGAGGTCCTTTGGTTCATACTTTCGGCATATGGGGCAGTTGCAGGGGAAGTAGCTGAGGCTCGACAGCTTCCGCGTACCGTGTTCGTAGATGTACCGCTCGTCCTTCGCGTACAGTATGTACGATGCGGAATCAAACGTATCTACACCTAAAGCTACAGCTATCGGTATTAGCAGGGGGTGCCCGCCCCCAAAGAGGTGTACCGGCTTATCTGAAGGCACTACGGACTTAACAGTATACACCATGTCAACGACCTTCCTGAAGTCGTACTTCTCTAGTGCCTTGACTGGGCTCCCAACAGCATACATCCCGTAGAACTCTGAGAGCTTTCTTGATTCTTCGGCACTCCACTTAAGTATGTCTGTGTGTACTCCTCCTTGTACTGGGAGCACCCACGTGATCTTAGAGGAGCTGCGCCTCACGATATCCAAAGAGAGGTAGGCCCTCCTGAGGGTTTCCATAGCGCTCGCCTCAGCCTCCTCTTTAGTGGCAGTGTCCGGTGTCGGGATATCGACTATCACCGCAATATCCGGCTCCAGTACCTCCTCGTACTCCGCGATCTCTAGGGGGTCTATCGATACCTTCTCGCCACCGTAGACTAGGATCTGGTAGGCGCCTGAGTCAGTCATAACGACCCCGTTGAAGCCCAGAACCTCGTGTACCTTAGCGGCGCTACCTCCGAGCTTCCTCTTTATGATGTAGGCGTTGGTTATGACCTGCCTGAAGCCTGCTTCAACTACCTTCTCTATAGGTAGATCTTCAGACTGCTTGAATGGGTGGACAACCGGGAAAAACGCTGGCGTTTCTACTATACCGGATCTTAGGTTGAGCTTACCTATCCTGCCGGCTAGGTCCTTATCCTTAACCTCGAAGCTCAACTTCCGGACGTCCTCGGCTTGTACTTCCCCTCCATATACTCCTGCCAGACGCTGTACAGCTTCTCAGCGAAAGGACCGGACCCCTCAACACCTTTCTCGCTGACTACGTACCTATCTAAAAGCCTAACAGCGTTGAGGGCTTCGTCTACCTTCACGGTGTCGGGCCTGACCTTAAGCCTCTCAATAACGTAAGAGGCAAACTCCCTGGCGTTGAAAGCAGCCCTCTCCTTGATGACTATCTCCAAGACATGACTACCGCTTATAAAGACTTTAGGTACCTCATTCCCACCAGCATCTCTAACGTCCTCAAGAACCAGATGGAGCGTCAAGCCATCAGCATCTATGCCCTTCAGCTTCCCCTCATATCTCGACCCATCCGATAGCTTGACCATTACCTGGCGGTCCAGTAAGGAGGAGAGTTCCTGCCTAAGCCTCCTAGTAGCCTCACTCATCTTAGCACCCAAAACTGGCTGTAGGTCGCTCTAATATATTCTACCGGTAGCTGCGGGGGCTACGAGGCTCGGCCTAGATTCCCACAGATAGTGGGTGTTAATCTGGGAAGACCTGAGTACCTTTCAGACCCCTAACCACTTCCAGCCCTTCACTTAGGTGGCCTATGGCAGCCCTCATACCGCCGTTCCTGATGAACCTCAAACATGCGAGCACTTTAGGCCCCATCGATCCAGGCGGGAAGTACCCCTCTCTATAGTAGCGTTCTAACTCGCTTACGGTGACCTCCCCAAGTTTTTTAGCCCCTTCTTTGCCGAAGTCTAGGTACACTCCGTCTACGTCTGTAAGGATCACGAAGTTCCCAGCACCTAAGTTAGTAGCTAGGATCTCGCCTGCTAGGTCTTTATCTATTACTGCCTCACATCCGGCCAGCTTCCCGTTCTCCCTTTCAATAACTGGGACACCCCCACCTCCAGAAGCTATAACGATCCACCCATCGTTTAGGAGGGTCCTAACCGCTTCGAGCTCTACGTTTCTGTACGGATCTGGCGATGGAACGACCCTCCTCCACCCACCTCGAGGATCTCTCTTAAATGTCCAACCCCTCTCCTTAGTCAACTTCTCTACTTCGGACTCGTCAGTATACCAGCCCCCGATGAACTTAGTCGGATTCCTCCACGCGGGATCATCCTCCCTAACAGCAACGCGGTTTACTATTGCTACAGCCCCCCTAACCCTCCCTAGGAGACCCTCCTCAACTAGCGTATTGTAGATCGCCTGAGAGAGCACGTAGCCTAGCCAGCCCTGGCTCATAGCACCAGCTACGTCGAGCGTCTGAGGAGGTATCCTATGCTTTAGGCTATCCATCCACTCACTTATGATACCTACCTGAGGACCGTTACCGTGAGTAACAACGACCCTGAAACCCTCCTTAACGATGTTGACGACGACCCTAGCAGCGGTGTAGGCGTTTCTCCAGTAATCCTCAGGGGTCCCAGCATCGCCCTTAGTCTGAAAAGCATTACCGCCTAGCGCTATGACAGTCATGTTCGGATCTCTCCCAGTCATATAACCCCCGTTATATCCCCCACTGAAACGTTAAAAATTTTTCGCCGACCCCAGAAACTTATTGAGCGACATAAAACACTTCTAGGTAGGGGCTGCTACCGGTAAAAGACTACGCGCAACCCAAGTATCTAAGTGCTCGGTAGGCCGCGGGAACCCTCCATATCTCAGCACCTCGTGTGAGGGCATATATGCGGAGATTTCTAGCGGCCGGGGTTATAAGGTCAGGATAGCCGTTCTTCTGGGTTGGCGGGTGTACCTAGTTCGGAGGGCTACTGTTGAGGAGGTGAGGGTGCTTAGGGCGATAGCCGACTATCAGTTCGGCCTAGGTGTAGGTGCTGAGGTGATACCGGAATCAGCCTACCTCAGAGTATCAAAAAGTACCGGGGCCGTTAGGGCGGTGCTGAGCGAGGGTGAGGATATCCTGTTTACTGTGCGGGCATATACCCACACACTGATTCCGTCTCTACGTGGGGGGCTGCTACTACACAGGGCAGTCAGGTTCCCGAGTCTTAGGTGCGTGGTAGTGTCCGACGTCGCTGACGAAGTGGTTAAGCACAGCTCCAGCGTCTTTTCGAGGCACGTGCTCTATGTTGATGAGGGGCTTAGGGCAGGTGATGAAGTTCTTGTTGTGGACGAGTCGGATAGGTTTCTCTGTGTTGGTACAATGAGGCTCTCCCCAGCTGAGGTGCTAGACTTTATTAGAGGTTCCGCTGTTAGAATAAGGGCGTGTTTAGTTGGCGAGGCAGGTCAAGATAGTCCTGACAGAGCAGGGGAAGGAGCTAGTTCGCGGGAGGCCTGATTGGGTACTGATCACAGGCTTTCCCGGCTTCGGCTATGTAGGCACTATAGCTGTGAGGTACATGGTTAAGAAGCTTAGGGCCGTCAAGATAGGGAACATCTTCACGAGGTACATGCCCGACTTCACCGCGGTCGACGACTACGGGGTGGTAACTCCGTTCGAGCTGTTCGCCCAGAAAGAGGCAGGGCTAGTGTTCTTACTGAATAACGTCGTACCGCACACACCGGAGAGGCAGGTGTTCGTCGAGTCTGTGGTGGACTGGTTCCTATCTATAGGGGGCAGGAAGGCCATATTGATAGGGGGACTCAACAGCAAGTTCCGCGTTGGTGAGGAGGATATGTCGTGGTTATGCATCAACGACTGCGGCTGGAGCTTTCAGGAGCCGACCCTCCCTCGGGGGCTTTACATAGTGGGCCCCCTAGCGTTGTTAACCATGGCCCTGGAAAGCCGGGGCGTACCTACGCTGGTGGTCCTACCCTACACAGACCCGAGTAAATACGACCCCAAAGCGGCCTCGGTAGCTGTTGAGAGGATAGGGAGGATACTGGGGGTTAAAATAGATATAGCAGAGCTCCTCGAGCACTCTAAGATGGTGGAAGAAGCCGAGGAAATGCTTAAGGAGGCCATCAAGGAGGCGGAGAGCAAGGTCAAGATGCACATGTAGCTTCCGGAGCCAGATCTCCAGGTCAAACCATCCTAATTGACCAGCCTAACCAGCAACTTCGACTTAAGTTTTCTGTATAGTAGGTAGGCTATCGCGAACCTACCGTACATATCGGTTATCTGAGTGAACCAGACGCCGTAGATCCCGTAGAGCGGCTGTAGTGTCTGGGCTAGGACAGCCCTCAGGACGAGGACGGTGAAGGAGTTAACTACTAGCGGGACCCAAGTGCTCCCCATACCCCTCATAACCCCGTATATAGCTAGGGACCCACCGAGGCCGATCTCAGATATCCCAGCTAGGATTAGGTAAGCCATGACTAGCTTAGATATCTCCTCTCCCTGGGTAAAGAATGTCCCAGCAAACGGTGAGATAGCTACAAGGCAGATTGTAGCTACGGACATCCACGAAAGCCCTATCTTCAGGGACTCCTTAGCCAGCTCGTCTAGTCTGTCTATCTCGCTCGATCCGACCTTCTGGCCCACCCTCGCTGAGGCAGCGATGTTTATGGCAAATACGGGGTTTATCACTATGTTCTCAACGCTTATCCCTATGTTGTGGGCTGCTAAGGCTGCTACACCCGACTTAGCCACTGCGTTTATGTAGATGTTCTGCCCGATGCTACTTACCAACCTCTCTATAGAGGCTGGGACCCCTATGGCCAGGACCTTAACGGTTATCTTTGAGGGTACGCTTAGCCTGATCCTGAAGGGTGGTCTGAGAAACGCGTACACGGCGAGACCCAGATACTGGGAGAGTGCTGAAGCCAGGCCCATACCAGCCGTCTCCATTCTCGGCAGCCCCAGATAACCTAGGCCGAGGGACGGGATTAGGAAAGCCCCTGTAGCCCCAGCTGTAAGTGAGGAATACGTCGGTATCCAAGGGGAGTTCGCGGCTCGATAGGATGAGGATAGTACAGCACTAATCATCATCGCGGGGACGGAGGCTATCCTGTAGCTGAGGTACATAGTTGCTACCTGACTGACTGAGGCCTGACCCCCCGAGAGCAGGTTGACATACTCACCTATCCACAGCTGCGATGTTGCTAGGACAGCTAGTGAGATCGCTATGGCTACAGTGGTTAGCTCCCCAGTAGCTCTCTCGACTAGGTCTACTCTACCCGCTCCGTACGCTTGAGAGCAGAATACGAGGAGACCCACCATGAATATCGATGAGACAGCATTCAACACGAAGAAGAGGTACGAGGCAAGACCCGTACCGGCAACGGTCTCTGTAGCTATCCTCGAGGCAACCACCATACTGACTAGGCTTATTATGGAGTCAGGTAGGTAGCCCAGTAGCACCGGCAATGCCATGCTCGATACTTCGTTTCCCCACTTTAACTCCGACACCGCAACACTGTATGAGGTTACCCGAAAAAACCTTAATATGTGAGGGATTGAAGCTCCCTACACCCTGTACTTCGGCTCTCTCGGGATAGTACCGCCCCGTAGGTACCATCCGAGGTCGAAGATTGTTCGGGCAACTACTTGGACCCTGCTCAACCTATCCAGCTCAGAACACCTAGATATCTCGGAGAGACCTATAGCGTACACACGTCTGTCAGGACCTAAAACAGATACTACCTCGCCTACCTCAATAGGCTCGTAGCATGAAACTAAGGACTCCTTTAGTAGGTCCTTGCCATACATCAACACCTTAATTCCCTGCTCCGACGCGGCGAAGGCCCTCACAGGCTTCCCTAAGCGGTCGTACAGCTTCTCTATTAGGAGGTGTGACGGAATGAATAGAGGCCTCCTAGTCCTGAGCCTGCCGGCATAGAGACCTGAGTAGTATGGGACCCTCCCAGACGACATCAGTGAGCGGACGGCGTCAAGTAGTTGCTGACTAAGCAGGTAGACCTCCGTAAACCCGCCCGAACAGTAGAGGGGAATGTAGCCCGCTAGAGCTTCTAGGGCTTCCTTACCGTAGAGCCTCTCCACGTGTCTGTGAAGCTCCTCCCCAGATAGCTCGCACCTTAAGACCCTTTCTCTAGGACGCATACGAAGAACCCCTCCGTACCGTGCTTATGCGGGTAGGTACGGCCGCAGAACTTGAGCTCCTCGGGGAGCCTGACGCCGAAGTATTCCGTGACGCCTGGATCTAGGTTCACAGGTAGGTCGGGCTTAACTATCCTCACGTTCCCAGCTACCTCTATAGCCTCAGCTACAGAGAACTCATTCTCCTCCGGAGCTATCGAGCAGGTCGAGTAGACGATCCTACCCCCCGAGACCGTAGCACGTACCGTAGCTAGGAGTAGCTGGACCTGCCTCACACGGGCTTTTACCAGGTCTTCGAACGTGGTCTTAGTCTTCCTTGAAGGGTCTAGCTGTATAATGCCCTCCCCAGTGCACGGAGCATCCAGCAGGGCCTTCGTGAAGTAAGCACCGAAAAATTCGGGAACTCGCCTACCATCAGCCCTCAACGCCAGGACGTTCTCAACCCCCATCCTCTCGAGGTTTGTACGTAGGGCTCTGAACCTCTCCCTACTAACGTCCACCGCGACGATCAGCCCGTGATTACCCATGAGCTGCGCTATGTGTGTTGTCTTACCGCCGGGTGCTGCTGCGTTATCGAGCACCCTATCCTCCGGGTAGGGATTTAGCGCTATAGGGGGGATCAGTGACGCTACGCCCCTATAGAGATAGTAACCCCCAAGCAGGAACTCGTGGGTTGCTCCTGGAGGTACCTTACCCTGCCTCGTAACTACGTACGAGAACTTCTCCCAAGATATCTTAGACAGCTCGTAACCTAGCGCCCTGAGGCGATCAACAACCTCACTGACATCACTGAATCGCAGAGTGTTGACCCTTATCGACCTAGTTAAAGGCTTCTCGTAAGCCTCAAGCATCTCCACTACATTGCTAATACCTCCCAAGATCTCGCGGTATCTGGAGATCATGTACTCTAAGTAACCGTAGCGCGACGCTATACCGCGAACCTCGCGGTCTATAGACTCCGAGATACGTCTCCCCACATCCTTCAGTAAACTGTCGAACCTGCCACCCATCACCGGCAACCGTCCGTATACCGTTACAACTAAGAGCTAAGCATTTAAAGGGCGGAGGCGTTAAGGGCTGAATCCTTAAGTTAGATGCTCCTCCACTACCTCGATGTCGAATTTCGTGCCTACCTTACTTGCGATGTTCTTGAGTTCCTCAACTATGTTTGGGTGGAGCGGTATGCCTATTTTGAGTCTTGTCTGCATAGTTAGCCATGCCTTCTCTCCCGGGATCCATATGTTCCCTGCCCACGGTGACTTCTTCAAGGACTTCATCTCACCGATCATGCTCTCTAGCCTATCGTAGAACTCCTCCGGCTCCATAAGCTTGGATATGTCCAGCGCCATGAGTGCATGCCCGACGTTAGCGTTTTTCACTGTTGTGTACCCTACGTGACTGCCCCACGCAGCACCGGAGAGCACACCGCACAGTACGTCCACTACTAGTGCTAGCCCGGAACCCTTATGGCCGCCGAACTCCTCTAGGTAGCCTCCTAGTGGTAGTATGGCCGCCTCCCTCCTCTTAATGGCATCGTAGATCCTCCTAGCGTCCCCATGCAGGACCTCCCCGTTACTACCTATTACCCAGCCTGCGGGGACTTCCCTCCCTACCTTGCTGTAGATCTCTATTCTGCCTACAGGCACTACTGAGAGGGCCCCATCATATAGTAGTGGCGGCGGCTGCCTCCTCGGGGCGGCAAAGGCTATGGGGTTCGTACCTAGGTACCTCTCAACGGTGCCTATGTATGCTACGAGGGACTCTGAGTTAGTCATTGAAACACCTATCATACCTTTCTCCACTGCCTTGAGTGCGTAGTAGCCTGCTATACCGTAGTGGTGGCTACGCCTCACTAGGACAGCGCCCACACCGAACTGTCTAGCCTTCTCCACAGCGAGCATCATGGCCTTGAGGGCGGCTACGTGCCCAAGCCCGTTATCAGCATCGAGAACACCTACAGCACCACCATCTACAGCAAGCCTCATTTCGGCACTAACATTGACGGCACCGCACTCAATACCGGCAACGTACCTCCCAACCCTCTGCACGCCGTGGCTGGACACCCCCATGAGGTCGGCAGTGACCAGGACATCCGCAGCCACATCAGCATCACCCTCCCTAACGCCTAGAGCCACGAAAACATCCCTAACAAATCTCCTCAAGCTACCGGCAGTCACCCTAACATAGGGTGGGGTAGGTTTCTCCTTCTCAAACAGCGAGCCCACACACGGGCACCAAGCAACTACGGTAGCGCAGACCTTTAAGTAGCTGCTAGAGGTGATCCTCGCTACTGAGGTCGCCCCACAGTTTTTTGGGTGTCCCTGCGGGGTCGTGGGCTGCTGTCGAGCCCGAGAGCCGGCCCCCATCACCTAGGCAGGCTCTGCGATAATGGGCGGAATCAGATCTTACAAACCTAACCCCAATCATCAACCCTGAAACAGCCCCGACCTTAAGGATGAGGAAGAACGATAAATTTTATAATGCCCAGGCCATATATAACCTTGGAGTGTCTTGTTGAATGGGGGGGTTATTAGGAGGAAGCTTGTTTCTGAGCTACCTTCCCTTTATTTTCTGTTGGATGCTGTCTGTGTTAGGGAGTTTGGTAGGGGTTTCCTGGAGGTTCTCCTCAGTAATCCTAGGGGTGTGTACGGCATCCTGGAGAGGCTCTACGGTGAGGTGGCTGCGGGGATGCTGTTCCGCACGTACATCCTCGAACCAGCCCTCCAAGAACTCAGCGAGGCCGAGAGGGAGAAGGTAGAGAAACTTGTGAAACGCGGCAGGTACTTGGAGGCCTTCGAGGTTCTGATCAAGTATCTGACTTCCTCATCGCCTTAGCGGGGAACCTGCCCTAGGTGGCGAAACTCTCAGAACCGCGAATTCAAGGTCGTCGCAAACGAGAGCCCTTTTGAAGGACCTAGCTGGGGTTGTACTTAGGTCAAGCATAGGGTAATGAGATGTGGTTCCTTAGGGAATGAAAACATAGTTGCGACAATCAACCTTTACATGAAAACAGCTCTGACCCCTCCTCGCCCTGAAGAGTGGAGAGATGTTTTGATATAAGGTTTGCAGACTTTCTGTTCGTTATTTCTCGGCGTCGGGTGTGGGCAAGCCTAGCAGATGAGGAGCCCGCACATCCCCGAAGCTGGCGGCGGGGCCTGAGCCGGATGCAGCACCCGTGAGGGGTTCCCGAGAAATGAGGAGGAGCTCCAGAGGGTGCAGAACCCCACCATTCATAGCGGGGAGCCGCCAGCTGCTTCCAGCGGCTGTTACACGACCGAGCCTCATATGCCTGCTCGCCCCCTATTTCGAGAACGCAGCAACAAAAAGTCCGCCCTAAAGGGCGTGGAGGAAGTCAGCGGCGGGGTGCTTGATGGTTTTGACTATCGCGTGAGGGTTTGAGCGACACGATCCGTGCGCTATTGACTGTTTGGAAGTGCGAGCATCTCCCTAGCCCCTTCTATATGCTTCACTAGCACGCTGAACGCCCTCTCTAAATCGTCTTTGGAGACCACTATGAGGGTGTCTGTGTAGCAGGACTCTATGTGGATTATGTTGATGCCGTGCTGGGAGAGTGCGTTTGTTATGTACGCGAGAATCCCTGGAACCGTCATTATCTCCCTAGGACTCACAACAACTATCGCCGCCTGCCCTTTCTGCGCCTCTATGATGTCATCTCCATCGATTCCGCTCAAGAGCTCCTCCGCGGTCTCGCGGTCTAGGACTAGCGTGGTAGCTGTAGCGCTCTGCATGATAGCCACAAATCTAGCTCTTGACATGATTTTCGCTAGGAGCTGCGCTACGCGGCCACCCGCTGCCGACCTAATTATCGCGATGGTTATGTCAGTCCTCAACTCCACAAAAGACCTCGCCAGAATTTCGAGGATCTCCCTCCTAACGCTCCTCTCTTCTTCAAGGCTCTTAGAGTACCTCAGTAGGGCTATTTTTACGGCGTCTACTGAGACCTCCTCACCTAGGATCATTGATACTACCGGTTGCAGTGTTTTCGCCAACTTACGGTAGTTTACAACTCTCCTAGATAGGCACTGCCTGAGGATCGGATCCCCTAGTACCACTTCAGCAACGACCTTGGATATAGATGCCAATTTCCGCACCATTTGTAACAGAAATACAGACTAGCTGTTATAAGTGTTGCTATAGACTGAAAAATCTGTTCTAACAAATCCTAAGAGAAGCTCCGTGGTAATAGTTGATGAGGAGAGGAATAGCCCAACAGCTATGGTTAGGAAGCCCAGCACCGACCTAGGCTCGCAAGGCTTCGGCAGGGTAGACCTCATAGAAAGCAGGGTTATCGGCCTGAAGAGTAGAGAGGTTTACGAGACCCCGGCAGTGCTGGCCCTCGTCGAAGCCCACCAGGATCTTGAGAGGTTGGTTCTGACCCCGAGCGAGCTTCTACTTAAGAGGTACTTGGATGAGGTTTGGACCGATCTAGCCTATCAAAGTCTGTTGATTGACCCAACGATGATCCATCTGAAGAGGGCCATAGACTCCATGAGCATGTATGTAACGGGTGTTGTGAGACTTGAAACGTTCAAGGGTAGCCTAGCGGTTGTTGAGAGAGATAGCCCCTACTCGCCACACTCTAAGGAGCTAGTAGACTACAACACCGGGTGGGCACCATCCGGCGAAGAGGCTATGAGGTTCATAGAGCTGCTCGGGCTCTACACGCCGGCTGCATTAGAGATCCGAGAGAGCGCTGGGGAGAACCGTGTCAGATGATATGCGAGGGCTCGAGGAGACCGTCAAATGAGTTCCTTGCCGAGCAGTTTACGAGAAAATGTGCTGCCTAGGCGATCAAAGGTTATGAAGGCAGTTGAAACAGCACCAACAATAGAGACTCCACCAGCTACCGTTAAGCTAAGATGACCGCTACGGGGTGTCTGGGCATTGTGATCGTTAGGAGACTGCCACAACCGTTATGTGAAACCGGTTTGAGGGCTAGGCTACTATTGGAAGATGGAGAGGCTATTGATGGCTGCGGCTTCGGCAGGCCAAGGGTTAGTGTGGGGGAGGTAGTATTCACAACAGGTATGACGGGCTACGTGGAGGCCTTAACAGATCCCAGCTATGCCGGTCAAATACTTGTGTGGACTCATCCAATGGTCGGGTGCTACGGGGTTCCGGCGAGAACCCACAGCATCTATGGTATCCCAATCGATTACGAGTCTGACAGGGTTCAGGTGGAGGGATTTGTAGCATCCGAGTTACCGTTGCCAAGCCATTACCTAAGTGTTCGAAACCTTCACGAATGGCTCGGCGAGAGTGGTGTTCCGGGAATGTACAAGGTCGACACTAGAGCTCTTGTTAAGAGAATTAGGGAGAGAGGGGTTATGATGGGGATCCTAGCAACATTTAATGAGAAAGACGAGGTCGGTTGGGACGCTCTCGAAAAGACCTTGAGATACGGTGCCAAGTATGACACCACATACTTTACTGAGAGAGTGTCGCCAAAGGAGCCTGTCACTCACGAACCTCCGGCGAAGCCTACAGCAGCAGTATCGGTCCTTGACTGCGGGCTTAAGTATGGCATACTGAGGCAGTTGCTGAGGCTCGGATTTAGAGTCACGAGATTCCCGTGCTACACTGGAGCTGATGAACTTCTTGACGGTTTTCGAGGTGTTGTGATAAGTAACGGTCCTGGGAACCGGCTATGCTGATGCATCAGGTTAAGACCGTTAGGGAGGTTGTAGAGTCCGGAACTCCTGTCCTAGGGATATGCCTAGGGATGCAGCTTCTGTCCCTAGCTTTCGACGCTGATACGTATAAGCTCAGGTACGGTCACAGGGGTCCGAATAAGGGGGTGGTTGATGTGGTTACAGGTAGAAGCTACATAACGACCCAGAACCATGGATATGCTGTTAATGAGGCTACTCTTAGGGGCACTGGCTTAACTCTATGGTTTAGGAATGTGGATGATGAGACCGTTGAGGGGGTCAGGCATGTTAAGTTACCTGCTATAGGTGTGCAGTTCCACCCGGAGGGTGGTCCAGGACCTCGCGACACGTCATGGATCTTTGAGCTCTTCAAGAAGATGGTGTCGAAGTGTGGAGACAGCTAAGAAAATCCTAGTAGTAGGTTCCGGCGCTGTTAAGATCGCTGAGGCTGCTGAGTTTGACTACAGCGGCACTCAAGCCCTTAAGGCTTTGAAGGAAGGGGGTATAGAAACTATTTTAGTAAACCCTAATGTAGCAACTATCCAGACGAGCTATAAATTCGCTGACAAGGTTTACCTCGTCCCATTAAAGCCGGAGTTCGTTGCCGAGGTGATAGAAGCTGAGAGACCTGAGGGCATACTCTTAGGCTTCGGAGGGCAAACCGCTTTGAGCCTGGGTGTGAAGCTGTATGATGATGGGATACTTCAAAAGCACGGTGTTAAGGTTCTTGGAACGCCTGTGGAGGGCATTAAGAGGGCTTTGTCGAGGTCTCTGTTCAGGGAAGCTATGGCTGAGAACGGCGTACCTACACCGCCAAGCATAGCTGCTCGCTCAATCGACGAGACCGTCGCGGCGGCGGAGAAGATCGGGTACCCAGTCATGGTTAGGGTGAGCTTCAACCTTGGCGGCGCAGGAAGCTTTATTGCGTGGAGCAGAGACGAGCTCGATAAAAGGCTTAGAGCAGCGTTCGCCCAGTCGGAGACTGGTGAGGTTCTGGTTGAGAAGTACCTTCATCACTGGAAGGAAATAGAGTTCGAGGTTGTTAGAGATGCTGAGGGCAACGAAGCTGCGGTAGCATGTCTAGAGAATCTGGACCCGATGGGTGTTCATACAGGAGAGTCCATAGTCATGGCTCCCTGCCAAACACTGACAGACTTCGAGTACCAGTTGAGTAGGGAAATTTCGATAGGTGTTGCTAGGGCAATAACGCTCATCGGTGAAGGAAACGTGCAGGTGGCATTAAACCCGCGGAGAAGTGAGGAAGCCTACGCCATAGAGACCAACCCGAGAATGTCTAGAAGCAGTGCCCTAGCCAGTAAAGCGACCGGATATCCGCTGGCCTACATAGCTGCTAAGCTAGCTCTTGGCTACAGGCTTTACGAGATTTTGAACAAGATCACGGGAATCACGTCAGCGTGCTTCGAGCCCAGCCTAGACTACGTAGTTGTTAAGGTTCCTAGATGGGACTTGGACAAGTTCCCATACGTCGAAAGGTCTGTCGGAACTGAGATGAAGAGCATCGGCGAGGTCATGGCTATTGGCAGGACGTTCCTGGAGGCGTTGCAGAAGGCCATTAGGATGCTCGATATCGGCGAGCCAGGCCTTGTCGGCGGCAGGATATATGAGAACAACCTATTACCTCTTGACCACGTGCTGGAGAAGATACGCAGCAGAGAGCCATATTGGCCTATTTGGGTAGCTAAAGCATTCAAGTATGGTGTCAGCGTTGACACTGTCTACGAGCTGATCGGTGTAGATAAGTACTTTTTGGAGCAGATTAGGAAGGCCGTGGAGTTCTATGAGAAGCTTAAGGAGTTCAGGGGGAGGGCGAACAGCATCGACAGGGAGCTACTCGCGGCGCTCATCGCTGAAGCCAAAAGGATGGGGTTCAGCGATGAGCAGATAGCGGCAGGTATAGGTACCGATGACGTTAGCGTTAGGAGGCTTAGGGAGGTACTTGGTGTGTTGCCTGTGGTCAAGCAGATAGATACGTTAGCAGCTGAGTGGCCCGCAAAAACGAACTATCTATATCTAACCTACAACGGCTGGGAACATGACGTAGACTTCCGCAACGTTAAGCCTAAGATAGTTGTTCTCGGTGCTGGAGGTTTTAGGGTAGGTGTTAGCGTCGAGTTTGACTGGGCGGTAGTATCGTTCTCTAATGAGGCTAGGAAGCTTGGCTACGAAGTCGTAGTACTCAACTACAACCCGGAGACCGTGTCAACAGATTGGGATATGAATGAGAAGTTGTACTTCGACGAAATAACAGTTGAGAAAGTGCTTGACATCGTCGGGCTTGAGAAGCCTGCTGGTGTAGTGGCGTTCCTAGGTGGTCAAATATCGAACAACATCGCGTGGGAGCTGGAAAAAAGAGGGGTTATGCTGCTAGGTACGAAGGGTAGTAGCGTCCATAGGACTGAGAGCAGGGCTCTGTTCAGTCAGCTCTTAGACGAGTTAGGCATTAAGCAGCCCCCGTGGATCGCCGCTACAAATATTGTTGAGGTGATGAGGTTTGTTGATGAGGTAGGCTTTCCGATGCTTGTGAGGCCTAGCTATCGCCTCCATCTTGCTAAGTACGGGCTCCACCTCCCTAAGTAGCTCCCTGTTGGTCAGCCTCTCCCTAAGCTCCCTGACCAGCTCCAGTACCTCGTCGGAGTTCTCCCTAGTTACCGTCTCCTCGTTGAGGTCCATGAAGGTCGCCCTGTTGAACCCCGCGAACCTCCTGAAGTAGTACCTAGCGCTGCGGTTGACCAGGGCATCTATAGCCTGCCCAAGGCTCCTATCCGGGTCGTAGTCCTCGCTCTGGAGCGCCTCGGCCACCGTGTACACGGGTATCTTAGATAGCTCCGGCTGGTTAGCTAGGTTAGCTACGTAGCCCGAGACGTACTTGGGTAACCCCCTGGCCCTCCCCTTTATGGGGCCTAGGTGTAGCCTAGTCAGCCCGTACACTGTGAAGTAGTCGTTAACCGGGTAGTTGTCACATATGAAGGGCTTCCTACCCAGTACCTCGGCTACCCTGGTTAGGTCCTCCTCGGAGATCCTGTGGGAGGCTACCCACATACCGGTCCACATGACGTGGACCTCCGGGTCTAGCCTAGACCCGAGCTCCCTGAGGTAGTCCTCCCTAATACCGTAGTAGTATGTTGGGCAGAGGATCAGGGACCTGGGCCTGAGCTCCCTGAGGACGCGGTTCGCTAGGGACGCCTGGGCCTCCGCGAGGGTCTTAAAGCCCCTACCCCTGAGGACGGGGGTATATCGTCCAGGAACACAGCTACGCTACCTATACCGAGCTCCATAACCCTCGAGAGCTTCCTAACGAGTACCATTACGTCGTCCTCCGACGAGTAGTCGATATCCAGCCCGGGGCTTACTGCGAAGACTACCTTGACCCCATACTTAAGACCTGCCTCAACCATCGCGGACAGCCTATCCATGAAGCCCGCGTCGTAGGGGGCCCTCCACCACTCCCTATGGTACGGATCCCACTTAGGGCCGTAGATGTACGCGTTCAGCCCACCCTACCGAGGAACTCGACGAAGCTTAGCCTCTCGACCCACCCCCAGGGAGGTCCGTAGAACCCCTCAACTACACCTAGGAGCACGTGGACCAGCCGAGGATACCTAGAACCCCACAATATAACCTCAGGCAGTGTAGTAATCTAAAGTATCGGTACGGGAGTCCTTAAAGGAGGGGTTCGTGGGCTCAGCGACTACACCCCCCTGCGTACCTAGCCCCGTACTAGAGGAGTGCCTCGGTCCGAACTACGCGGAGTACTTTAAGGTAGAGCTAAGCAGCTGTAGTAAGCTGGGGGATAGGTACCGGGGGTGCCCGCTCTATACGTGTTCTGCGAGAACGGCAGACCCCTCTACGTCGGCGAGACGGGGGATACCTCCAGACGTATCTACCGGGAGCACTGTAGTGCGCATATAGGAGGTTCCGAGGGTGTGGTCCGCTTCCTGATGTACTACCTCGACCGGATCGCGGAGACTGTGGAGGAGTGGGTAGGGCTAAGCCCTCTAGGTAGGGAGAGGTACGTGAAGGAGTTCCTGAGACAGAGGATGGAGAGCCTCACGCTGGTCATAATCCTAGGTAGCAGGGGGGAGCTACGGGACGGTAGGAGGCGTAGGGAGGTTGAGAAGTGCCTCAGAGCGAGGCTTAGACCGGTCCTCAACCCCGTTTAGACTACTACAGCACTTCCGAGCCGTAGTTAGAGCGCCCCGACCGCCCAGCAGATAACACCGTGGACGTAGATAGATGCGGTGAGGAGGTCGACCCGGTGATAGCTGGAGGGTTCATACCCGTCGAGCGCAGGGTGCCTACCGTCAGCGTTGAGGACATGTTAGAGAGTTTGGGATGCCCGCACATTTAGAAGTGGCTACATCACGTAAAACGTAAGATATATTAGGTAGTACCGTGAGATGCTATACGGAGAAAGAAGTAGGGGGGCCATAGACGTTATTGGGAGCCGTGGACGTTGAACCTAGACCGGGGCTTGGAGCTGTGGGAGTGGGCTCTACAGACAATCCAACCGGTACTCCCATAGCTAGACTCGTACAACGCCTTACCGTATATCTAACTCACGGGTATCTGCGGTACTATAGAATCGAGCTTGAGACAGTGGGGCAAAGGGGGTTAGCTTATGATGGATTAGGTGGACTGCAGACCCCGTCCCCATAGAGGTGGGAGGATGGTGCCGGGGATCGAACTAGTAGATGTGACCTCCGGGTATAGAAGGGGGGAGTACGTATTGAAGAGCGTCAGCATGAGGATAGAGAGTGATACCGTTATTCTAGGTCCCAATGGGAGTGGGAAGACTACTCTGTTTAGAGCTATACTGGGGCTTACCCCACATAGGAGAGGGAGAATACTCATAGACGGTGTTGAGGTAGGGTCGATACGCGGGGGGCAGGGGTTAATTGCGGCGAATCTACCGGAGGTATTCGTAGGTTCGAGGCTTCCGGTTAGGGACCTAGTAGCTCTCTACCTAGATCTCCTAGGTGGTGACTTCGACTACTTCGTGGATATACTTGACAGGTTTGATGCGAGAGATGCCCTGGGTAAAAGGATCTACCACCTCTCAGCTGGACTTAGGAAGATTGTGCACAACGCAATTGCCTTAGCTAGTAGGTGTAGGTACATACTACTAGACGAACCTTTCGAAAACCTAGACCCTGCTAGAAGGGTAGCTATGTTGAAGGAGATAGTGAGTAGTAGAGGTGTTAAGGTCGTGAATACCCACATGACGTGGATGATTAAGCATCTTAGTGAGTGGGGGGTCTACATAATGGTCGAGGGTAGGGCTTACGGACCTCTAAAGGCACCCGACCTGAGCGAGCTTAGAATCAGTAGGGAGGGGGTCGGCGATACCGTACTCTCTATAAGGCTTAGGGGCGGTACTGAGGTATACCTATCTAGAAGTACAGGTACTCCGCTATCTAGTTTAGATAGCTTAGACAAGCTCTACGAGGTGTTGACATGGTGGTCCTGACAAGGATTTACAAGTTCTACGCGAAGAACGTACTGATGGACCCGTACTACTGGTTCTGGGCAGTACTATTCATAATGTTCTGGCTCCTCATGGGTGCGTACGTGTGGGGCACCAACATATCTATTGAGAGAGTAAGGTCTACCGTCCCTCCTGGTGTACCCGAGCCGATTATTAGGCAGATATGGGAGAGGGTGGTCACCTCCTACGCCGGGGGGTGGTACGCAACGAGCGCGGTCATCTCTATATCATCTATTGGTATCGAACTCGTTTACGCGGTCTACTTCTCGAGCATGCCCATAAGGTACCTCACAAAGTACTCTAGAGCATCTCCAGTGAAACTCTACTTAGGTATTACCCTAACGGCTATCAGCTCCTGCGTTGTAGCGGCATCGATTCTGATGGTAGCTACGGTGACGGTATACAGCCATAGATTCTATGGGCTGAGCCAGCTAATCCTACCCCAAGACCCCCTAGGCGTTTTCATCACCACTATCGTCACCTCTCTCCTCAACTACCTCATAGCTATGACTTTAGCACTACTGGTAGTTGTTATTAGGAAGCCGAGGTTCATCCAGTTCATCAGTTCCATCCCACTCATGCTCGGCTACGGTTTAGGTATGGCTACTATATACGTAGGTGGTAAACAGATCAACCTATCTCCATATAGTGTGGCAGTACTCCTCAACTACCACTACTACACCGGAATGCCTATCGCTATAGATAGACCTGCTATCGAGATGGGGCTCTACGACCCGCTAATTAGTCAGTACATTAGACCGCCGAGTACAGCCGAGCTCGCAGACCCCACAACACTATGGGTAGCTATACTCGCGTGGATACTTGCGGTAGGAGCAACCGCCTTCATACTACTCCGCATCCAGAAAGGTATTGGATACGAGGAGCTGGTATTCTCGTAGGAAGTATAGCTCTTCCTACCGACACATGCTCTCACCGCTAAGTAGGATGTCCACTCCACCCTTGCGATGTCTGATCCTAGCACGCCAACGCGCTGTACACCGTCGACTACTGGGTTAACCCACACCTCCCCGATGTCTGTAAACTTCGGCGTAGTACTCTGCTACACCGGGACGGAAGAGTCGATCGTAGCTCCAACAAAGTACTCGGGGTAAGAGCGGTGCTATGTAGTAACCTCGAGAAATCCCAACGCGGTGCTCCGGAGTAGGACGCGGTCGTGAACCCTAGGGAGAGCGGAATTAATAGCTAAACCCCCTATTCACTTTCTAACCACCTTAGGTGAACGGATATCGTTCTGGAACTTTACATCTACTACAGGCATTCTAGTATCGATCCTCCGGTTTCTGCTGAATTATAAAGCTTCTTATTCCTAACCTCTGGAACACGTATTGGGGGGTTCTATGCCATCTCCGAGTTGGCTTGGAGGGATGAGGTTCGTTGGAATTCTACTCATCGGGCTCGGAGTGATCTGCCTACTTGATTACACTATTACAGGTGACGTTGTGGACACGTTCTTCAGTGCTATGTATTTACTAGGTGGTGCAGGCTTGCTCATACCTGTTGAGCGCAGGCTACACCTCTTGGTTACGGTGCTACTGGTCGGTGCGGCACTTGTATCTACAGCCATTATCACGGGTCTACTACCGGTGCTCGTGTTTGCGGCTGTGCTATCGGTAGCTGTTTTAGTCACGATCGTATCGACCAAGACAGGGCTGAATAGGTCAAGACCGGGATGATGCTGGGGTATGTACTGGGGGTACTAGTCTATGTAGCTACACTAGGTCTTTTAGCATACGTGGGCAAGCCCTTGCCGAGCGGTTGAATCCCCCAAAGCCGGTTTTAACGGCGCTGGCAATAGTGGCGGTAGCTGTAGTAGCTCTCGTAGTAGTTAGGGGAGCGATAGAACTCAGGAAGCTGAAGGAGTTTCTGGAGGAAAGGGGTTATAGGTAGACCTCCCCACCTCGGGGCGGAGGTCTATGAGCATGTGTTCAGCTGTAAACCGATACGCTCCGTAGGGGCCGATCAAGGCATAGCCCCCGGGTGTAGTGGCCGTCGGGGCCTGCAACCACTCCACTAGCTCCAGCTGCAACCTAGGGTCGGGGTCGCGGTGCCCGGGAGCTGGGTCGGCTGGTATTAGGGGACCTTCGGGATCCCCTCGCTATCGGGGCTTTAGGGCCCTAAACCCCTTTGCGTAGTCTACCCAGGTCACGCCTACGAAGCCCGCTAGCTCGAGCCTCCTCTTAACGCCCTTAACGTAGCTTATGTTACTGTGCTTACCGGGCTCCCCTACGTAGTGGAACAGCCTGCCCCCCGGTCTCAGGACCCTGTAGAGCTCCCTGTAGAACTCTAGGCTGTAGAGCTCCCCGGCTACGCTTATCCGGGGTGGGTCGTGGAGGACCGCGTCGAAGGAGCCGTCCCCGAGCTTCCCCAGGAACTCGGTTGCGTCTGCTAGGACTACCTCCACCCTAGGGTCCTCAAGCCCCCTAGACCAGGGGTTGTACTGTGCTAGTGATACGACGTTCGGGTCTACCTCGACGGTCACCACCGACGCGGCCCCGCTGAGGACCTCGGCTATGGCCGTGTAGCCCAGCCCGGTGCAGACGTCCGGTACCCTAGCACCCCTCAGGGGGCCTAGAGCCCTTACCTTGAGGTTGGAGTCTGTCCACGGGTCTACACCGACGGTCCTATGCATCTGTATACCGCTAACCTCCAGGGTGGGGGCAGTCCTAGGCCCCGTAGGCTTGATCTTGTAGTACCTACCGTCAGCGTAGAGGTCCAGCCTAACCAGCCTACCCCCCAGGACCTTGTACGCGAAGCCCTCCTCAACCGCGGCCAGGTCCTCCAGGCCTACCTCGGAGTTACCTAGGACTAGTCTACCACCCGAGAGCCTAGCCCTCACCGTAGTTAACCCGAAGTCTAAGGTTAGCTGGAACTCGGTAGCACCGGAGCTAAGCGCCTTCACCACCTCCTCGACATCCCGGGAGGTTACGACGTAGCCGTCGACGTACCTGAACCTAACCCTCCCGTACACCACAGTACCAGGCTCTACCAGCTAAATATTCCGCGAGCTACAGCTACCCAAGTGGCTACCCGGATCCGGGCGACGGCGGCTCGGTAGAACCGACAGACCCCGAAGTACCTGTAGGTGGGGCCCCCTGGGTTTCCGGATATTAGCTGTAGAACCACTGATCCGCGGTGATGAGGCCGACGTAGTCGGATGCTGTGACGAGGGGTTGATTGTCTGAGGTTCTCGCGGGTACTCAGCTACCCTTCCTTTCCTTGCTCGAGCGCTCTAGGGCTACCCTAAGTCCCTCGAGCCTCCTCAGCTCCTCGTATAGCGAGAGCCACAGAGCTAGCTCCCTACCTACCTCACCCTCCCTACCCCTTATGGCCACGTCAGTAAGTGAGTGCCCCGGCTCGAATAGTCTGGAGCTCTTTATCGAGTACTTCTCCTCGAGGTCCGATAGTAGTCTTAGTACCTGCCTAATCCTTAGCTCAAGGTCGCTTACCCCATCAGGCACGAAGCTCACTGTGCTGGGGTGGTTCTAGCGCTTTTTAAGGTTCGCCCACGTAATACAGGCAGTACTCCCCGGGAAGCCCTCTAGTAGACCCTAGACCCCCGAAGCCTAGCCGATCTAGGGTCAAGTACCCGCACCTTAATAGGCCTGCCGATGGCCCTTTCCGCAGGGTGCTGGAGCTGTACGTTAACCTGCGCGGAGTACCCAGTAGTATACCGGGGCTTCACCGGGTCCCCAGCTACCGGGGGCTGACCCGCAGGGGTCTGCATCCCGGACTACCCTACGCGGGGTTACGCGGGCTAGTACTAAGCAGACCCCTACGAGGGCTACGCGGTGATTAGGCTCACCAGGTGGTCCGGTAACCCCCTACTAAGGCCTAGACCGGAGTGCTTCTGGGAGGTCGGCGGTACCTTCAACCCAGCGGCTGTGAAGCTGGAGGGTAGGGTCTACGTCCTCTTCAGGGCTCAGGCCTACGACCTTACGTCAACGATAGCCCTAGCTGAGCTACCCGACGGCTTTACGGTGGCCTACGTATCTGAGGAGCCTATCTACAGACCCTGGGAGCTCTTCGAGAGCCGGGTGGTGGGCGGCTTCGGGCCGGTAGGCTGCGAGGACCCTAGGGTAACGGTACTAGACGGTAGGCTCTACATGCTCTACACAGCTGTTAGCGACGCCTACGACTACGTTAGGGTGGCTGTAACTAGCATAGACCTGGACTCCTTCCTTAGGAGGAGGTGGGATGCCTGGTCCACGCCTAAGCCCATATCACCGCCGGGGGTCTGGGATAAGAACGCCGCCCTACTCCCCAGGAGGGTCCAGGGTAGGTACGTAGTGCTACACAGGTTCTTCCCAAACATATGGGTAGACTTCGTGGAGGACCTGAACTTCGAGGGCTACTGGATCAGGGGCTACGAGTTCTTCAGGGTGAGGCCAGGTATGTGGGATAGTGATAGGGTTGGGGTTGCCGGGCCCCCCATAGAGTTCAACGAGGGGTGGCTGATGATCTACCACGCTAGGTCGTTGCAGGACGGGGCCTACAGGCTCAGGGCAGCTCTACTGAATAGGGAGGACCCCACCACGGTTATCTCAAGACTAGAGTACCCGATACTCGAACCCAGGGAGTGGTACGAGACCGAGGGCGTGCGGGTGGTGTTCTCCTGCGGTCACGTAGTCCTAGACGGGAAGCTGCTGGTATACTACGGAGCCTCCGATAAGTACCTAGCCGTAGCCTACGTAGATGTAGATGAGCTTTTAGGGGAGCTACTTAAACGTAGGTACTGGCTCGATAGTTAGGAGGCTCGGCTATGTACAGCCCCCTGTGTACTCCTACAGGGGGAGGTACTCTGCCGACTACGCGCTAGTTCTTGGAGGTTCCTGCACTGATCTCTCTACTCTTCGGTAGCCGGACCTCACTTCTAGCTAGAGCTACCAGCAACTGGGGTAGTACTGCTAGGAGTGCTGTAGCTCTGTAGAGAATTAGTGCCGGGAGTGCGGAGGTCCCATCCATACCTAGCTCTACAGCTACTGCTAGCTGGACTGCCTCGACCTGCCCCAAACCGGCTGGGGTCACTATAGGCAGTAACCAGAATGTAGCTAGTATTAGGTCGTAGAGTAGTAGCGACGCTAGGAAGCTGAACGAGCTTACGAAGTATGACGTGATGACGAGACCTACGTAGCCTGCCACAACCTTCTCTAGGGCTACCAGGGCTGCTGAAGTAGCTAGGTACCCGACATCCTCGAGGTGTATCTCACCGACCTCAACCACCCTAGGGGTAAACCTCCTGAGTACCCTAGCTATGTACTTGGGGGTGTTGCTATGAGCATTGCCTGGAGTAGGGAGGAGCTGTTGAGGTACGTAACGGGAGCCGTTAAGATATCGTCAAAGTATCCGGCCGTTATCTCAAAGTTCATTGATGGTGCCATCGAGTTCGAGATCGATGCTGTTGGGGATGGGGAGACCGCTGTAGGTTCGGTCATCGAGCATGTAGAGTATGCGGGTGTTCACAGCGGTGATGCCACGATGTCAATACCGTTCAGGACCCTTCCGTGGGGTGCGGTCGAGAAGGCCTGCGGAATAGCTATGAAGCTTAACGGGGCCCTAAGCATCAAGGGACCGTACAACGTGCAGTTCCTCTACAAAGACGGTGAGGTCTACGTTATAGAGCTTAACTTGAGGGCTAGCAGGTCGATGCCGTTTACGAGCAAGGTTGTTGGCTACGACTTAATGATGGTGGCTGTCGAAGCGTCGCTAAAGGGGAGTATTGGGAGCACCCCGCACACCGGTAAATTCAATCTCCTACTACCTAACTGGTTCGGTGTGAAATCGCCCCAGTTCTCGTGGACCAGACTTAGAGGCGCTTACCCACTCCTAGGACCCGAAATGAGGAGCGTGGGTGAGGTCGCAGCGCTTGGAAACTCATTTGAGGAGGCCCTACTGCTCAGCTGGCTCAGCGTGTCAGGTAACAGAATTCCCTCCGGAGACGACAGTGTTTTAATATACAATCCAACAAACCTGAGGCTGCGAGAGCTGGGTGAGGCAGCAAAAGTTTTTAGTAACATCGGCTACAGAGTTCTAACTATCGATGGTATGGATGTTGAGAACGCTGATATGCTACCAAAACAGAAAGCTGTGGAGCATATAGTGAACGGTAAGGTAGGGCTAGTAATTACAGCCGGTTACGCACCAGAAAAAGACTACGCTATTAGAAGGTTGAGCGCTGACTTAATGATCCCCCTGATCCTCGACCAAAGATTAGCATTGGAGATATCGAAAGCTATTGCGAAGGTTAATCTAAGCAAAGCCCATCTCAGAGAAATGAAGGAATTCTGGGTAAGCAAGGAGAAAATAGTGATCCCGGTCGAGAAGCCCTTCAATAAGCATCCAACCTCAAATACGTTGGGATACGTGGCCCGCAGCTGAAAACCCTCGTCATTCACAGCTGGAAAGAGGTCAGCCAACATAATGGATAGCGGAGCCGTGAGATAGCGAGTTTATTACTGTCACCATCCCCGGTGTGGCGGGCCCGCCGGGACTCGAGCCCAGGATCTCGGGATCCACAGCTCTGCGCTCTCCAGGACCGAACTACCGGGGTCGCCAATACGATACTAAGCGATTTTAAGCTCGGTCGGTCCTCACACAGTTCTTCATCGCTATTCATTATTGGTTTCTCGAAGCCGTAATAGGAGTGAATAAAAGGAGGTTGCTTACATTTATTCGACCAAAAAGCTAGGCTGGAAAAGTCTCCATAGAGTACACGAGGGCTGAGCCCAGCGGTGCGGGTTTCATTTCGTTGGAACCCCGAGAGCGATGGAGCCAAGGGTGAAGAGTTCTATATCGTTTGGGAAGCCCCATGAAACACGGGGTGCTTACGACTAAAGACCATGCGTATAGATGGTGTTGCAAGCAGTAATAGTAAGGGGGTATATAGCTATGAACTCCGCATTCATTCTTATTAAACAGTAAACCGCGTGACTAGGAATGTGTTTAAACGCGTATGCCTAGCTACATGAACAGGTACAGAGGTTTATTACCTCGACATACCTATCAAGGTTTCTTTCTCTAAGAGCCAAGAGAACCTTATCCAGCCGGTCTACTGGCACTATATAGAGCCCGCATGCTAATGCTATGCCATTTACTTGCTCCAGTAATCCTCTACTCCTATAGCTCTTTCCTTTCAAGGTTACTGTTGTTCCTTTCATCAGTTTCCTTATTCTAATCTTTACATGCTTAGGTGCGTCACCGGATACCTTAACTATCGCATACCCATCAAAACTCATTTCTGTTCGGCCTCTAAGCATATATCTTCTCTACATCTAGCACTAGCCTCAGTTAATGTCGATGATGCCTTTCCACCTCTATCAATAATTGCTAGCGCTCCTTCAAGAATCTCTTTCCTTACACGTATCAAGACCCTTACGCTATCTATCATTGTAGGGTCTCGAGACTCCCTGATCTTCCTCAACAGCTTCTCTATGCATTCATCGACATGGATGAGCGCCGTGGTAACATGCTTCAAAGCGCACCAGACGCTTTCCCACGCAGACCTAAGCTCCGTACCGCTACGCTGAGCCTCGATATTCAGGATATTGAAGAGTTCTTGCCCCACAAGTTTTCTCTGCTCTCTAAACATATCTATCAAATCGCCAAAGATAGGCTCACCGACGAATGCGTCCTCCTCTATAAGGTGTTGCTCAACATGATTGAGATGGGCGATCGCATAGATGAACTCCTGTATTAACGCCTCCTCCCAAACAGCAGACTTCTTCTCCGCTACACTAGTTACCTGAGCTCGCATAGCTACATTTGCATTTTGAGCGTTTGAGCTCAATTTATGCCCACTGAGGCATAAAGCGCTTCTACAGCTTATAAGCCTTACTGCGCAACGTTATTAGATTATAAGGCTTGTAGAGGTAGCTAGGGAGTACGACGCTGTAATAGTCTTCGAGGACTTAGAGAAAATAAGGGAGGGCAGTAACGGTGGTGGAAAGCCATCGTGGGAGAGGCCGATGTGGTGCTACAGGAGGATACAGGAGTACGCGGAGTACAAGGCATTGATGGAGGGCATTAAGGTGATCTACGTAAACCCAAGGGGTACATCCAAGACCTCGCCCAACGGTAAGACGCTGAGGTCTGTGAACTACAGGCTCGTACAACTAGGAGAAGCCATTACATCGAGAGATGTCGTGGCCTCGTGGAACCTCGCCCTCAAGGGTTTAAGGCGGATGAGGGGCTCTCGGGTTAGGTGGAGCCCCGATAGCCCCCGCGGTGAAGCGATGAGGACCCGAGCTAAGCGGGGGAACCCGAGGCGAGGACAAAGCGCTTAGAACTATCCACAGGTATTCACAAATAATCGCCTCAGGGAAACCCTCCTACAGGAATACAACGAAGATCCGCGAGGTTGCGTAAAGATGATTTATTTTTATTATAGTCATATCCATGTCTGGCTTACTTCACGTAATACACGAGCTTTAAATATTTCTGTAAGCAATTATTGTATACGGTGATATCTATGAGCGCTGTTGTAAGTGTTAGGATCCCTGAGGAGATTAAGAGGATTTTAGAGGAGAACGGTGTTGATATAGCTGAGGAGGTTAGGAAACATCTTGAGGAGCTCGCGTGGAGGATAAGGACTAGGAGATTTATTGAGAAGTGGGATGAGCTTTTGAAGAATGTCAAGCCTAGTGAGCCTGGTTTTGCAGTGAGGTCTGTGAGGGAGGATCGTGAGAGTCGCTGACTCATCAGCTATAGTTAAGTACTACGTCCATGAACCTGGCTGGGAAAGAGTAAGAGAAATAATGAAAGAAGGTGTGGTAACATTGAACTTTGCTATTATAGAGATCGCTAATGCATTGTGGAGGAAGATTATGAGGAGCGAAATGAGCGTAGATATAGCTAAGGAGATTGTCGAGGATCTGGTCATTAGGAGGGCTATTCCTCTAGAGCCCTTTGAGAACTATATCACCGAAGCTCTCAAAATTAGTGCTCAGCGTAGGGTAACGGTTTACGACGCTCTATTCATCGCGTTTGCTTTGAAGAAGGGTCTAGAGCTAGTAACTGCTGATGAGAAGCAGGCTGAGGTTGCTAAGGTCCTGGGTATAGGGGTTGTTTTGGTGTAAGGAGGTATTCACAGCCTTAACGCTCACTCTTTCATACCAAGGTTCATCAAATTCCAACTCACTCATGAGTTTACCCAAGAGTTCACAGCACTACAAAGTAGCGTAAGATGTTTAGAATTGAAAAGACTTCAATTGTGTGGCGGGCCCGCCGGGATTTGAACCCGGGACCACCGGCTTAGAAGGCCGGCACCCTATCCTGGCTGGGCCACGGGCCCTTGCCAGTAGATGATGTGTTTGCTGGGCTTAAATTTCTTTGCTGGCCTTGGTCTCTATCTTCACTAGCGCTGGGGAGTCGATATTCCCTTCGTAGTTAATGTTTGCTTTGAGGATGTTCTTTACTAGCCATATGTTTGTGTACGCGTGGAGGGTGAGCCTCGAGATGCCGATAGTGCTCCGCCCTTCCGCTAGGGCTAGGTAGGGTATCACTATGTCGGCCATGTGCCTGTCGTATGCCATGCCTGTCGAGAGGTCCTCCAGTAGCTTGGTAGCGGCTTTACGCCCTACCGCCTCAGCTGGCTTACCTTTCTCGCCGAGTGAGTCCCCGCCTAATATGCTGTGCTCTGTTACGGCCCACAGCACTACGCCCGATCCCGGGCCTAGGTGCGGGTCGTTCTCGGGGTCGTACCACTCCACACCTATATCTACGCCGACACCCGGGAATCGCCTACTGATCTCCTCGTAAGCTGACCTAGCCTGCCTCTCGGCAACGTGCTTCGGCAGCCTTACGCAGTGAGATATCCCCCTGAAGCTGAGTAGGTTCCCGGCTCTGACCAGGTCTACCGACTTGAAGGACCTCGGAGGCCTCTCAACAGCTACCCTGACTACCCCACCTCCCCTCGGGTAGTGCCCCCTCCTAAGAACCTCAACACTGAAGGGGAAGCCCACCCTCTCGAGGTGGGGCCTGACGACGAACCTGAAGTAGTCCACCGGAGGCGACCACGGCACATCAGTCCCTCCCCTCACCTCGACCGAGACCGGGGAGTCCGCAAACGCCATTATCGGTAGTAGGGTCTGCAGCACTAAGGTCACAGAGCCAGCCGTACCGACGTCGAATGTGTACCTCCCACCCCTGATGGGGCCTGGCTTAAACACCACCTCCGTAGACCCTACCGACGCCCCCTCAACCACCGCGTTACACATCCTAGCAGCTGCTAGTATGCCTGTTAGGTGCTGCCTCTTCAGGCCGGGGTCGGGCCTCTTAGCCCTTATGTTCACGATCTTAACCTCCTCACCTATGATCGCTGCTAGAGCCACAGCCGTTCTCAGTATCTGACCCCCGCCCTCACCGAAGGAGCCGTCTATGACCAGCAACAGACGTCCCCAGCTAGTCAGATCCTAATACCTCCCTCAGCCTTTTCTCGCCATCTATTTCGTCTATGAACCTAGCCACGGAAGGTGGGACAAGGTTCCTCCAGCTAGTGTCTCCCGACAGCATCATTCTCCTGATCTTCGTCGACGAGTACCTACCCCTCTCATACGGGGGAGGTACAAGCACCTCGTAGCCAGCTTCCTTAAATAACCTCACAACTAAAGGGTTTCTAGCTACACCGTACCTGAACCTAGGTACATACAGCTGGAGGTAGGCTACCCAGACAGAGTTCATCAGTATATCGGGGACCGGAATTATGTAGACCCTCCTCATGTCGATGCCGAAGTCCTCCATCGCGATCCTGAGCATGACCACTCTCTCCCCAGCAGTAAACGGGTTGACTACTGTGTGTGACTCCTGAGCGGTCCCTATAGCCACTACGAGCTCGTCTACTTTACTTAGGGCCCACTTAATCACCTCCATATGCCCTAGGTGCACAGGCTGGAACCTCCCGGGATAAACAGCGCGGACTACATCGCCCCAGACCATACCCACACCAAGAATGTTTATTGCGGGACGTTTTAAGCTGAGGTACTGACCTCAGGAACAGCCCCGGCGTATGTACATCTCTAGGTAGGACTCGGTTATCAGCTCCCTCCCCTCCAGCCCTAGAAGCTTCAGCACCGATCTGACCTTAGATAGGAACTCCTCTGCTGAGGACGGGTTGAGCTCCTCGAACTCCAGGTATTTACCGAGGCACTCAACGAAGTCTAGGGATAGCTTCAGGCCCATACCGCTGAGGTACGTCCTCCTCTTCCTAATAACAAAGGTCCTCAGCCCCACCATCTTAAGCACAGTAAGTAGGTCCTTTGACTGGAGGGGGACCTCGATCTCGTCCCTAGCCTTCACACCCTCCGACCGGATCAAGCCCTTGTAGGTCAGCCAATACCTGACGCTGTCCCCTGAAACAACCCTCCTAAACCTCAAGACAGAGCCCTCCCTATAACCTGGGCAACCCCTCATATCGAAGTAGTGGTCCTCCTCGTAGACACTGCCCTCCACTACAAACCCAAATCCCCTCAATCGGCTAAGTATATCCTCCTCACTCACCTGGTCTATGAAAACCTTAACCTCGAACTCAGCAGCCCTCCTCGAGGAACCTAATCCAGCACCCGTCAGCTAACCCCAGCTGCTACGTGAGCTCACAGTATTTTAGTGTTTAGCCTGCTAGGGGCAAGGTAGAAGTCCTAGACGCAGTGAGTAAACATGAGCTGATGATGAGCATCTAGGGATAAAAAGTTTTAGCTGGTTATGCATCTATAAATATCTACTGCTTCATGTTTTGTTGGGGTCGGTGCCTATGGGCAGTGTGAGGAGGCTTTCCTTAGGGGTTCCAGGTCTTGATAGGCTTATTGGTGAGGTGGAGGTTCCATACACTCTCTTGGTTGCTGGCCATCCAGGTGCCGGTAAGACTACTCTGGCTTCTACTGTTTGCTACGCTAATGCTGTTCAGGGCAGGAGATGTCTTTACATAACCTTCTATGAGGATAGGGAGAAGCTCTTCAGGTTCATGAAGCGGCTGGGGCTTGACTTGGAGTCGGCTGAGTCTAGGGGTCTACTTAGGTTCGTTAGGTTGCCTCAGACAATTGATGTTAATGCTGTGGTAGGTGAGGTGAATAAGTTGCTTACCGAGGGCTTCGACGTGGTCGTGGTTGACTCGGTGACGGCCCTGCTGGAGCCTGTTAAGGAGAGCGCTGAGAGGAGGGCGTGGCTACTCAACTACTTCTACCAGCTCCCGGCAGTGTTCGGAGGCCTCCTCATCCTAGTTGCTGAGCTACCTTACGGTGAGGAGAAGCTGGGGTTAGGCTCTGTAGAGTTCGTCGCTGACGCCACGATACTACTAAAGCACAGGATCGAGGACAGTTTCCTAGCTAGACTCATAGAGGTTAGGAAGGCCCGTGGAGCACCAGTACACGTAGCTGAGACCCACTTCACTATAGCTGAGGGGGCCGGTTTAATGGTGTTCGCACCACCAGTACTTGCAGACCTACCACCTGAGGGTAGGGATATCATATTATGTGAAACAGCTGAGGGGGCTATCAGGATCCGCGGAGGCTTCATAGTGAACCTCTTCTACCCTCCAGAGCCTGGGGCAGGTATAGACGCTTTAATATGGGCATTAGCAGCGGCTGTGAGGAACGGTATGAAGGTATTAGTGGTCAGCTACACCCGCCCGGCACCAGTCCTGCGTGAGGCCGTCGAGAGGAGGCTCGCCGAGTACGGACTGAGCGGCGAGGAGATCAGCAGGCTCATAGATAGGCACATGGAGTTCGTGGCGCTGAACCCGTTCGCCCACAGCCTCACACAGCTGGTTGCTCGTGAGCTAACCATAATAGAGCAGCGTAAGCCTGACATAGTGCTCTTCTGGGGGGTACACCTACCTAGGGGTAGTGACGGCTACGTGGCGGTACTGAAGGAGCTCTTCAACGAGCTTATGTACCTGAAGTCTAGGGGTATAACAGTTGTCAGGGTAGGGCCCTGCCTAGATGAGGAGGTCTGCAACGCGGAGACCTCCATATCCGACCTAACAGCGAGGTTCGTAAGGGAGTTTAGGGAGGACGGTAGTGCGCAAACAAAGATCTACTTCTACGAGAGGTTCGAAGAGCCTAGGATGTTCCCAAGCAGTGTAGTTAGTGAGTTTATGAAGAGATGTGTGGAGATGTTGAGGGAGTACTCCAAGAAGGTTTAATTTTAGAGATCAGCATCGCTCGGCTAAGCTAGTTAACGCGACACCTTCCCCATCCCTTTACCGCGTGGAGGGGGTCAGCATCCTAAGTACGTAACTAGGAAGTCTCAGGATATCCCAACTCGTCTTTAGGAGGACTTTGTGGTAGTGCTTTATGAGCTCTTTCTTCAAGCTCCAAGGTAGGTCGGACAGTATGATTCCGGCTGAGAACTTAGCTGAGTTTGTGATGGTCTTCAAGACGGTTACCACATCAATCACCAGGATAGTCCTCATTATGGTTGCAGCTATCGATATGAGGAGCGCTACAGCGCGGATCAGCACCCTCGCGGTACTACCCAACTAACCACCCGTGCCGGCTTCCCTTTCTAGGCAGTCCCTAAGGACGTACCTAGGTCTCTGCTCCGCCCCAGAGTTCACGACAGCCCCAATAGCCTCCAACACCTTCAGCTTCCTTCTGACAACCTCACGCGAGGCACTCCCCCTCACTGCTCTAACAGCCCTAGTCAGCTCTGAGACGTTCATCTCCTCACATGTTGAGAGGACCTTGACTATCTCCCTCGAAATCGGGTCTAGCCTGTGCCTAGCCGTAGTGAAACTGCTTTGGTTTTTCATGTAGGTTTGTTAAGGTTTGGTGCTGTCATCGTGTTGGTGGGCTACCCTGTGAGGCTCTGAGGGTGGACTCAAGAGGCACTCAAGATGTGGGTCTCCGGGGTGGCCCCGAACGCCCCCAAGGCAGATGAAGCCCCGAGCGGGATGCGGGGGAAGGAAGATGATGCGATGAAAGCACATCAAACCTATATGAGAGCTGAACCCCAGTACGGACAGGAGCTTCTTCGCGGCCTCTATGGCAGCGCTCGTAGGTAGGGAGAAGAGTGATGCGAGCTCGTAAGCTACGCTAGCCTCCTCGGTTAGGCTGAGGGAATCCAGTCTCCTCTCCAACCTCCTTATACTCTCTAATAAGAGAGCTAGAAGCTCCTCAATTCTCTGTAACGTCTCCTCAGCACCACTCATTTCACGCACCAGCTATGGTCAGGATGTAGAGACAGGGAAGGTGTTATTGGTAGAGGAACGCGGGCTTTACTGACTCTCCTTCTTACCTTCCCCTACCTCCTTAGCCTTCTCAGTTCCAACGACCCTACCCTTACTTGCGACCTCAGTTAGAGACCTCGCTAACTCGTTGAGTGATGGTGCGAGCTCCAGCTTCTTCCTGTAGAACTCTCTGACCATTTCCTGGGCTATTTCATCGGGAATTCCGGCCGACTTTATGTTAGTGTAGAACTCCGCTATTTCCTGGCTAAGCTTCTTACCGTCAAGGCTAGCCATGTTAGCGCTGACTATCTCCTTCGCTATGGAACCTATTTTATCGAATACCTCTGAAACTACCTCCTTCACAACGACAAGCTCCTCCACATCAGCACTCCTACGCTCCTCCTTCTCTTCGCACGCCACGTTTGTCCCCAACATACCTTCCACTGACCGTGCCTGGCAATGTGGGCACATTAGGCTGGTCAGTAGAAGGTCTCTCCGCGCGTCGGGGCTAGATTCAGGCTGTAGCTAGGTCTCTAGGTGCTGTTATTTTCTTCAGGTTCTCGACGGACTCTATGAGCTCCCTGAGACCCTCCCTGAAGCGTGAGGGCTTCATCCCCAGGCCAATTCTCAAGTAACCTCTCAAATCAAAGCACTCTCCAGGTGCTACAAGAACCCCCCTCCGCCCGTATATGTTGTAGGCAAGGCTCAGAGTATCCTCCATCCACGGAACCCTCACCCATATGTAAGCCCCCGATTCGGCTGGGTAAGGCTCGAGTAGGCCCTTCCCAGATATCTCAGCTAGGAACGTCCGCATGTTCTCCTCCACAACCTTGCGGGTTCTTTCCCTGAGCTTAGCAGCTACGTCCCGCTGCAGTACGAGTGAGGCTATTCTGTCGCTGATTACTGAAGGGGCTATGCTTATATAGTCCTTCACGCTCCACGCGAGCTCGGAGACTCTACTAGAGTTAGCAGCGACCCACCCTATCCTGAGTCCTGGAAGCCCGTACGTCTTCGATAGCCCGGACACCGAGATGGAGTTACCTGATTGCGATGCTTGAACCACGCTCACCTTAGGTCCTCCGCGTTCAGTGCCCCAATACACCTCATCGAAGACTAGGGCAGTTCCCGCCCTACCTGCTTCGAGTGCCAGCTCCTCTATCTCGCGGCGGCTCATGTAGCTACCGGTCGGGTTATTCGGGTCGTTGACGAAGAGTGCCCTAGGTCTCAGCTCGGAGATCAGCTCTAGGGCCCTCTGGAGAGGGAACCTCCAGTCGGGCGGTTGCCTCCGTAAGTAGACTACCTTCGCACCGACCCACCTCAGGAGGCCCGGTACCTGCATGTAGTTAGGTACATCAACGAGAACCACATCACCTTCCCGGACCAAGCTGAGAACGGACACCAGGTTCGCCTCAGCAGAGCCAGCAGTGACAACGATGTTTTCGGGGGGAACAGCACCTTCGTAGAGATCGGAGATGGCCCTACGTAGCTCCGGAGAACCCCTAGTCCAGCCATAGCCGAGCTCCAGACCTTCTAAGCCGTTCAACTCGACGCCGTATTCCCCGAGCTCCGCGAGGGTGAGAGGGTAGACACCGCTCTCACTTAGGTTAACCCTAGCTGTAGTCTCGTGAAGTGACTGCCATCTCTCAAGACAGAACAGCGGTAAGCCGCCTACTGCCTCACCCATCAGCCTACTGAGAAGGTCCCTAGGTAACCCCAACACGATCTCAGCCTCGACGTGCTTTTAGTTTCCTATAGGTTTATATGGTTTGACGCAGGCTTTTCTCTCCATCCCCGCCCTAAGTTGCGAAGTTTTCAGCTGAAAAGTGAAGTTGCCTTACAACTGAAAGCCTCGCCTTTCAAGGCGGGGATGGGTAGAAAAACTTATAATATGTGTATCCTATAGTGCGTTCTGGGAGAGTGTCTTGGAGGGCGAACCTCTAGAGCTGATGAAGCTTAGGAGTACTAGGCATGCTAGGTACTGGTGTGGGTACCACTTTGTTTGGATTCCCAAGTACCGTAGAGATATTCTTGTGGGAGATGTTGCTGAGTACACTAGAGTGGTCTTGGGCGAAATACTTAGAGAGCTGGGATGCGAACCATTAGCTCTAGAGGTTATGCCTGACCATGTCCACGTTTTTGCTCTATGCCCTCCAAGGCACTCCCCAGCCTACATTGTGAACTACCTTAAGGGTAAGAGTGCTAGGAGGATACTGCAGAGGTTTCCAGAGCTGAAGACTAGGGCTGTCCGCGGGAAGCTGTGGAGTAGGAGCTACTTCGTAGCAACTGTCGGGAACGTAACAGCTGATATTGTCAAGAGGTATGTTGAGGAGCAGTGGGAGAAAGAGAAATGAAGAGAACGAGTATAGTAGAGCTCGTAGTCGATAAAAACACCGAGGGAAGGCTGAAGCTTCTCTGTAGTTTATCCTCTAAGCTGTGGAACGAGGTGAACTACGCTAGGAGGAGAGCGTTCTTCGAGAAGAGGGGAGTAGACCTCAAAGCAACATACGGAGAGTATTACGAGAAGTACAAGACACTCATAGGCTCTGCCACAGCACAGCAAATCCTAAACAAGAACGATGAGGCATGGAAGAGCTTCTTCAAAATGCTGAAGCTTAAGAAAGAGAGTAAGCTACCATCGTCCATCACGAAAATCAGCCCGCCTGGGTATAAGAAGAAAAACGATAGGAGGTCTCTATGGACTGTCCTCAGGAAAGACCAGTACAGGGTAGAGGGGGATAGGATAGTCCTCAAAGGACTGGGAGCTATTGGAAGGATTGAACTGAGGTACAGGGCTGTTTCAGTCTTTATAATCATTTACAACTAAAAGTCCGCTCTTTAGAATGAGAGAGGTCAGCACTCCTAGGTGTTGGTGGAGGTCTTCATAAACTACCATAGCAGACGAAACGGTTATTCACTTGGGTCAGCGGGTGTGGGTTTGTTTTAAGGGGGTTCGGCTCTCATGTCATCGCATCATCTTCCTTCCCCCGCATCCCGCTCGGGGCTTCATCTGCCTTGGGGGCGTTCGGGGCCGCCCCGGAGACCCACATCTTGGGTGCCTCTTGGAGCCACCCTCGGGGAGAGCCCCGACCACAGCAGGCTCTCCACCCCCTCACGGGGTAGCTCACCAACATGTATGGCAGCATCAATCCTTAGTAAACCTACATGAAGACCAGGGCGGTTTCACGAGGGCTTGAGCTTGGCTAGCGTTGAAGCAGTATCTTTGGGATAACATAGCTCAGTTGTGGGGATTATTTTCCGCTTCCAGGCTTTTATCTGTGACCGCCGGCTTGTTAATTCACACTGAGAGTAACTTCCTACGGGGGCGATTATCGGTTTTAATGTGTTGTAGTGCTAAACAAGCTCTTAAGCAGAGCTGAGCAGAGAAATTTCGAGGACCGCAAACAAGATGGATGGAGATAGAGTAGTAGGGAAACACGTATTCGGGGAGATATACGGGTTTAAGGAGTCTTCTCCAGAACACCTGATGAATCTACTCCTGGAGGCTGCGAAGGTAGCCGACATGCATGTAGTGGATGCGATGACCTACGAGAAACCCACAGTTTACGGTGCTATAGTCCTCGTAGAGGAGTCCCACCTGTCAATACATGTGTATAGGGGGCTCTCATACGGGTTCTTGGATATCTACACATGTGGGGAGAAGAGCAAGCCTGAGCTAGCGTACGACTATGTAGTGGAGAAGCTCAGTCCCTCACGGTTCACTAAGAACTACGCGGACAGGTCGTCCGGTTAGGCTATCTTCTCAGCTTTTTTCTATGCTAACCTTAACCCCTTCTCCTCCGAGTGATGTCCTCATAGTGAAGTCGCTCAGAAACTTCAGGATCGTCTCTACGGTGTCTAACTTCTCGGGCGGGCTGAGTGCCACGGCACACCCACCTCCCCCAGCACCCGTGAGCTTAGCTCCGAGAGCCCCGGAGCTCCTAGCAGCGTAAACGACCTCGTTAAGCCTCCTAGTAGAGACGCCGAGGGCATCTAGGAGGCCGTGGTTCAAGTTCATCAGCTCGCCGAGTCTACCTAGGTCGAGCCCCGTCAGCGCCTTCTCAGCTTCCCTGACTACAGCACCTATCAACTCAACGATCTTACCGTAGAGGTGCGGGTATCTCGAGATCTTCTCTCTAACCATCAGAACCATGTCCCTAGTCCTGAACTCCCTCTCAACGTAGGAGAGTAGAATTGGGAGGCCGCTATCGATCCTCAAATGCTCCCTCTCAACGTTCTCACCGCTGAACCTTATCTTCAAGAAACCGCCGTATGTTGCTATAGAGGTATCCATAGGTGAGGCAACCCCCTGAACAGCCTTCTCAACCTCCCAGCCAAGCCTAGCTATCTCGTCCTTCGATAGCTCGTAGCCCCCACTATACGCATAGGCAACCACAGTTGCTACAGCAACCGCAGCGGATGTCCCCAGCCCAGCGCCGACAGGCATCTCAGACCTAACGACAAGCTTCACACCGTGTCTACTGTTGAGGTACTTAGAAGCTATCTCCACGGCCTTGTTTAGGTACGCAATTGCTGGAAGGACAAGACCGTAGTCAGTCTCAACTGTCACCTCACCCTCCTTGTAGGTCACTATAACACCGGGTGCCCTCAGGTCCCGGGCCTCGATAGTTATGATGCCGTCAGATCTTGCCTCAGCGTATACATGGACCCGCTTATCTATGGAAGCCACTATGGCGGGCTGACCGTAGACAACAGCGTGCTCACCAAACAAGGTGACCTTACCGGGAGCCGAGACATATACCTTCACTGTAGGGACCCAACTGTGGAGTTGCGCTGAGTACTTAAATTAAGAGCTGTGCCTTGAGCTCAGATGATGGATCTCCCCTAGCTTAACTCCCCGATCATGATTAGCGGGGCTTTTGGTTGTGGGGAGCTGACCTCCTCCCCGCCCTGAAGGGCGAGGCTTTCGGTTGTAATATATAACATGTTAAAGGCTCTAAACTATTCTAGGCTGGTGGTGTGCGTACGTACGTCGGTTGTTGCGGTTACTGTGTCGGTAGGTCAAGGTACTACGCAATGTTCAGAACTGTGGAGCTTCAGGAGACGTTCTATGACCTGCCCTCACTGGAGAGGTTGGAGGGTCTTAGGAGGGAGGCACCTGAGGGCTTCGTATTCAATATGAAGGCTTATCAGGGAGTGACCCACGACCTGGACTCACCTACTTGGAGGAGGTCGAAGAGGAGGCTTAGCGAGGAGTTGAGAGGTAAGGTCGGCTCCCTCAGGCCTACTAAGGAGAACTTAGAGCTGTGGGAGGAGGTAGTCGTGAGGGCTAAGGTCGTTGGTGCGAGGGTTGTAGTGGTTCAGACCCCACCCTCATTTGGGTACTCAGAGGAGAACCTCAGGGCTGTCCGGGACTTCTTCTCCGCTGCCCTGACTAGGGCTTTCATCGTTGGGTGGGAGCCTAGGGGTAGCTGGCTCGATAACCTAGGTAAGGTAGTGGAGGTAGTGGGGGCATTCGAGAACCTCATACATGTTGTAGACCCCTTTAGAGTTAGGCCTGCGCTGGTGAAGGAGGTCAGCTACTTCAGGCTTCACGGTATAGGTGGTAGGGAGGTCAACTACGGCTATAGGTACACCGATGAGGATCTTAGGACCCTCTGCAACCTCGTTTCAGAGGTAGTTAGGGATTCGAGGGAAGTCTTCGTGATGTTCAACAATGTAGCGATGGCTCAGGACTCCCAGAGGTTCATGGCTATCTGCTCTTCGAGGGGTTAAAGATGGGGAGCTGCAACTACTTTAAGTTCCTGGAGCACACAGCTGATGTGTATGTTGAGGTGTGTGGTGAGACACTGGAAAAGGCGTTTGAGCTAGCTGGGAAAGCGCTCTTCGAGGTTATGACGGACACGAGCATGGTGGAGCCGAGACTGACGTACGTGGTTGAGGACAGGGGCTTCGACCTGGAGAACGCCCTGTATAGGTGGCTAGAAGATCTGCTAATAGAGTACGGAAGATCCAACACGGTCTTCAGCGTCTTTAACGTCGAGTACGTCAGGGAAGAGGGCGGGTGGTACGTGTTTAGGGCAGTGTGCTCTGGGGAGCAGTTCGATCCGGGAAGGCATGAAGCTAGGACGGAGGTAAAGGCCGTAACCTACTCGCTGATGGAGGTAAAGCACACTGCCAGCGGGTGGGTCCTGAGGTTCGTCCTAGATATCTAGCCCGCTACCTCTCCCCGATCGAGATCCCCAAGGTATTTCTTGTCGTGAGGAGGGCTATCAGACCACCATTGCTTACAGCATCGATAAGCATGCCGATGTGGTCGTCGTAGCTGAGGTGCTTACCGACGTGGACATGGAGCCTCCTACTAACTAAGCCAGCAGACCTCGCCAGCTTCAGCAACGTGGGGATGCTTTCAGAGAGGTAGTACTGCCGTCTCAGATTCCTAACCAGCTGTGTGAGGTCGGCCCGCACCCAGCGCTCACCTCGCAGGACAAATCCGGGAACTAACCTACTAGCTACGGATATCCCGTAGAGACCTCCCCCACTCAAGCTCTTCACCATGGCAACCGCATCCCCTAGGCCGAACACCCCATCACCTAGGACCCTTACCGGGTATCCACGCAGTACAGCACCACCGTAAACACCCGAGAGAGGCTTAACGCTACCGAAGAGCTTGGAGGCTAAGGAAATCATCATCCTGAGACACTCCAGCGAGCTCATGGAGCGGCTGCCTGTAGCGCAGCCGATGGTCAGCCTCCTCCCTCCTAGCGGAACTAGCCAGGCGAACCCTCCACCGAGGTAGTTGGATATAACGGCTGTGATCGAGTCATCCCCGATCTCGGACCTGCTCCCAACTTCGGCATCGATCTGAACACCGGGGAGGGCCCGCACACGGCGTGAAAGCCCTAGAAGACTGGGTAACCTGCTGCTGTATCCGGATGCTAAGATGAGGAAGTCGTAGTGTGAGTAGCCGCTCCTCGACCTCACGCTCCAACCCTCCCCAGTCCTCCGGATCTCGTAGACAGGGTTACCGCAGGATATCTCGACACTAGTTGATAGGAGCTTGTCGAGTAGGATCCTCTCTAGCTTCACTCTATCCACCCTAACGATCGCGTACCTGTCGTAGCTAAACGAGGCGGAGAGCCTGAGCTCGGGAACTAAGAGAGTGACGGATCTGAAGCGGGATAGCTCGGCTTCTCCGCTTAGGGGAAGCCTCTCAGCTGTCTCAGCTGAGATAAGTCCTGTACAGTGCGGTCTAGCTGGACCCTGCCTAGCCTCATAAACCTCTACCTCTACTGCTCTAACACTCCTGGCTAGATAGTATGCTGAGAGCAGGCCCGAAATACCGGCACCTACCACAGCAACCCTTCTATCTGAGTTGCCCACGTGCGATCGGTATTAGTGAGATGAGGAAGCATAAAAACTAGGTCCTACCTTCCTCAGCATGCTGGCCGATCTAGAACCCTGAAGAAACCGGGAAGGACAGCTAGGTCGTAGCTCTCGCCTATGAGGATGGGGCCTCCACCTAGTGAGGTACCTAGAGATCAGATCTGTGAACTTTGAAAGCCCTTAATATCTCTCCTTCTAAGTATTCTTCGGTGTGTTGGGAATGGGTGTTAAGGCATATGTGCTGATCACATCAACAGTTGGGAGCGAGTATGAGGTTTTAGGGGATCTGATGAAGATGGCGGAGCAGGGTGTCAGCATACAGGCAGATGTGGTGTACGGGGTGTACGACATCGTTGTAGTGGTGGAAGCAAGCGATCTGAACTTCCTAGATCGTGTAGTGTCAAACATAAGGAGACATCCCAAGGTAGTGAAAACAGTGACTCTAATTTCCTCTGCTGCGAAGTGATGTCTGAGATATCCGGTTCTCTAGGTTGGGGAGGCAGAAATATCTCGATTCAAACTTAAATTCCTTGGCGGGTAGAGGCGTGGGGGTTGTATGGGGATCTACAGGGACCTGGGGAAGGACTTCGACGAGTGGTTCGATTGGATAATACGTGAGGCGGAGATATACGATTACGGGAGGTACCCGATAAAGGGTATGGGTGTTTGGTTACCCTATGGGTTTAAGATAAGGAAGTACCTAATAGACCTGATGAGGGATCTGCTTGACTCTACTGGGCACGAGGAAATACTTCTACCTATACTTATACCTGATAACATACTTGCGAAGGAGTCCGAGCATGTCCGCGGATTCGAGGACCAGGTCTACTGGGTCACCCATGGTGGGCTCACACCTCTAGATGTTAAGCTAGCTCTGAGACCGACGAGTGAGACACCGCTCTCATACCTTGAGTCCTTCTGGATAAAGAGCTACAAGCAGCTACCTAAGAAGTACTACCAGGTTGTCAGCATATTCAGGTACGAGACTGCTGCTACTAGAGCCATGATCAGGGTTAGGGAGGTGACTACGTTCAAGGAGGCCCATACCCTACACTCGACGTTCGAGGACTCTGAGAGGCAGGTAGTGGAGGCTGTCGATGTGTACAGTAGGTTCTTCACCGAGCTCGGGATCCCCTTCTTGGTGTCTAAGAGACCGGAATGGGATAAGTTCCCTGGGGCTGTATACACAATAGCCTTCGATACGCTGATGCCAGACGGTAAGACGTTACAGATAGGTACAGTCCACAACCTCGGGAGGTCGTTCACGATAGCGTTTAACGTGTGGGTACACATGCCTGACGGATCCATGGAGTACGGTTGGCAGACCAGCTACGGGATATCTGAGAGGGTCATAGCGACAGTCATAGCCGTACATGGAGACTCTGTAGGGCTGAGGTTGCCCTTCAAATACGCACCTTTACAAGTAGTTGTAGTACCTATACCAGCAGCATCTGGTGAGCTGAGGAAAGATGTTGAGGAGCTATGTAGTAAGATAGCAGAGAAACTTAGATCGGCGGGTGTTAGGGCGGTGATCGATAGCAGAGAGGATATGACGCCGGGAGATAAGTTCTACTACTGGGAGAGGAGGGGTGTCCCGCTAAGGATCGAGGTCGGGCCTAGAGAGGTTCAAACTAAGGTAGTGACTCTGGTGAGGAGGGATACCCGGGAGAGGGTATCTGCCGGTCTAGACGAGCTTTGTGATGCTGTGAAGAGGGTGGGTGAGGAGTACGACAAGGCGATAAAGAGGGAAGCGATTGAGGCCTTCAGCAAGCATGTAGTGAGGACGTCCAACCTAGAGGAGGCAGCGAACCTCGTCTCGACAGGTCACATAGTGGAGGTACCATGGTGCGGTAAGGTGTCCTGCGCTAATGAAATTGAGATCAGGGTCGGGGGTAAAGCTCTTGGGACACCACTTAAGGTGGACGAAAGCTCTATCCGAGGACTTAAGTGCGCTCACTGCGGGAAGGACGCCAAGGTGTTCATGAGGTACTCGAGGAGGTACTAACAAACCTATGGTTACTAACCTACCGGCTGAGGCTAGAGCTAAGTGGCTGAAGTACTTAGACGCGAGGACCACTGAGGAGAAGATAAAGGCCCTTGAGGAGTTCCTTTCCGCTGTCCCTAAGCATAAAGGTACTGAGAATCTAGTCTCTTGGGCTAGGAGAAAGCTCTCCGAGCTCAGAGAGGAACTAGAGGAAAGCAGGAAGAGGAGAGGAGGAGGTCTCTCATTCTTTGTTGAGAAGCATGGGGTGGCTCAAGTAGTTCTACTCGGCTACACGCTCTCAGGTAAGAGCTCCATCTTCAATGCCCTAACTAACGCTAGGTCGAAGGTCACTGGCATCCCATACACCACGATGTTCCCGGTACCGGGAATGATGGTATATGAAGACGTGCAGATACAGCTTGTAGACACACCGCCATTCGCTCCAGAGGGGAGTAAGGTATCGTGGAGAGGTAGGCTTATGGGGCTAGTTAGGAACGCGGACGCGCTAATGCTGGTTTTAGATGCGTCGAACGACCCGGAGGAGCAGCTGAGGAGTATGGTGAAGGATCTTGAGGGCTTGGGCATACTGTTGAAGAGGCCTAGGGGGAGGGTCCAGATAGAGAGGAGTAAGGCATACTCCGGGATTAGGCTAGTTAAGATGGGGAAGATCATTGACGGAACCGAGGATGATGTGAGGAAGCTCCTTGAATCGTATCGGATTTACAACGCTCTAGTTAAGATATACGGTGAGGTCTCCATAGACGATGTCGAGAAGTCCCTCTTCGAGGCGGCAGTGTACAAGCCCTCGCTAGTGCTACTCAATAAGGTCGACCTAGTAAATCAGACGGAACTAAGCAGACTTGCGGATAGGGTAAGGGAGCAGTTCCCGGACATGTCTCTAATACCTGTCTCAGCGCTCACAGGACAGGGGCTGGAACTAGTCCCAGGGACAGTATTCAGCTCTCTTGACCTCATCAGGGTATACACTAAAGAACCCAACTCCCGAGAACCCTCAAAGGAACCTCTAGTCATACCGAAAGGATCGACAGTTGAAGACGCCCTTAAAGTAATACGCGAAGAGTTCATTAAGTACTTCAAGTACGCTAGGATATGGGGTCCCTCAGCTAAGTACCCAGGCGAGAAGGTAGGACTAGACCACGTACTCGAAGATAGGGACATAATCGAAGTTAGAACACAGATAAGAGGCATATAATCCTCGCTCCACTACCACAGGACCTACAAGGGTTTGCTTGAAATTTTACCCTCGCCCTTTAGGGCAGGGATGGAGAGAGAAGTTCATGGACTTCGTGTTGGTATTGTCGTTGCTACCCCTAAGCCCCCCGGGATGCGGGCCAGGCAACCGCGTAAGCTAGTTATGGAGTGGGGATCTCTGACCACCCCGACTGCCCCGCAGATGACAGATGTATCCCCAAAACAGATGCGGGGATCGGTGAACCCCTGAAAGAACCTCAGCCCTAGAGCGGGGAGAGGTCGAAAGTAAAAGCCTCCGGTATTTAGTCGGGAGTATCGATCATAGCATCTAGGGCGATCAGTAGGTTTGAGTTTCGGTTTAATTTATTTCCTGCTAGTAGGTATTGGATGAAATATGGTAACTACTGAGCTAGCTCATCAAGTTCTAGAGGAGGCCTTGAAGAGAGGTGCGGAGAGCGCTGTGGTTAGGTTGCAGGAGAGGACTTATGAGTCTGTAGTTTACGATACTGGTGTTTTGAGAAGCTATAGTGTGAGTAGGGTGGTTGGTCTCGGGATTAGAGCTTTAGTGGGGAGCGGTGCAGGTTACGCGTACACTACGTCCTTAGATAAGGACAGTATTGTTGGAGCTATTGAGCGAGCTATTAGTATAGCTAGAGTAGCTGGTAAGTATGGGAGGAAGGTTTTCGCGCCGGTTAAGCCTGTAAAGGACGTTTACAAAGTGGAGGTCAAGGTGGATCCATTCAACATAGAGCCGAAGGCTAAGGTCGATCTAGTGAGGGATGTGAACACAAACAGCCTCAAGAGAGAGGGGATAGTCTCAGCTGTCACTAGGATGGGGCTGGAGAGGGATCGGAGGGTGATTGTCACTAGCGAGGGTTCTGAGATCGAAGTGGATGTGGTGGGTGTGGGGGTGGCACACATGGCTGTAGCTAGGTACGGGGCCACTATAGAGAGGGTCGGTGATAGGGAGTCCTACATAGGCGGTTACGAGTACATAGAGAGAAAGGACTGGAACGCGTTCGCGGAGGAGATAGATAGGTTAGCGCTGAAGGCTGTGCGGGCTAGAACCCCGCCTCCAGGTACGTATGTGGCTATTGTGGACAACGAGGTGGTGGGTCTCCTACTCCATGAGGCGTTCGGCCACGCCAGCGAGGGGGACGGGGTCGTCGCCGGGGCATCCATACTAAAGGGTAGAGTAGGTGAGAAGGTGGCTAGTGAGCTTGTCACGGTAGTGGATGCCGGGCTGGTCGAAGGAGGGTACCCTGTACCGTATGACGATGAGGGGGTACCGAAGAGAAAGACGACGATAGTTGAGAAGGGCGTTCTCAAGGGGTACCTAACAAGCCGCGACTCAGCGCATGAGCTCGGTATAGAGCCTACTGGGAACGCTAGGGCGCAGGACATAACGTTCGATATCCTAGTCAGGCAGACCAACTATTATGCGGAGCCCGGTGACTGGAAGGTGGAGGAGCTGTTCGATGGGGTATCGTTCGGGATATACCTCAGGGGTAGGGGCGCCATGGGCGGTCAGGTGAATCCATCTGTCGGAACATATACCTTCAGCATAGGCCCATCCTACATAATAAAGAATGGGGAACCTTCAGAGCTAGTCCGCGGCGTGGTCGTCAGCGGCAACATACTGGAGACCTTGAAGGAGGTCGACGCTGTAGCGAGAGATTTGAAGATCACTACAAGCGTGTTCGGTGGTTGCGGTAAGGGAGGTCAAACCGTTAGGGTAGGCGATGGAGGTCCGCATCTGCGGACGAGAAGAATAATTGTTGGGGGTGGGTGAGATGATAGAGGAGATAGTGAGAAGGGGGGTTAAGGCGGGGGCGAAGTACGGAGTCAGCGAGATAGAAGTCTACGCCGTTAGGAGGGTAGACACCGACATTGTCGGAACCGTAAACGGCATAGAGAGGATATCGACCGGACAGCGCATTAGCGTGGGTGTCCGCGTATCTGTAGGTAAGAAGGTGACGGTTCAGGGAGGGTTCGTCTCGAAGGTGGAAGATGTAGACAGCATCGTGGAGACAGCGGTCAAGATCGCCAGGACATTACCGGACGATCCTCAGTGGGTGTCACTACCTAGGAAACTAGGGAAAACACATGTGGAGGGAGTTCTTGACCCGAGAATTAAGAACCCGGAACTCGAACAATTCCTAGAGATAGCTAGGCATCTCCTAAGTAGGGCTAAGGAGATAGATAGGAGAGCTTTCACTAGCACCGTCAGTATAGGTATGGCCACAGTTGAGAGGGCTATAGGCAACAACTACGGTGAGATCCAGCTAGATGAGAGCACGGAGTTCGATACATTCATCAACGTTAAGGCAGTGGAGGGAGGTGAGGAATCTGGATACTACGACTCCTATGTGGCCCCCACCCTCCATAGGTACGACCCAGAGCAGCTAGTAGCTAGAGCTACTGAGGTAGCCGTTAAGACCCTCGGGGCGAAGAGAATAGAGACAGGAACGTACGAGCTGGTCCTTATACCGAGGGTTTTCGCCGGGGTTCTCCAGTCCTTGATAGTCCCAGCAATCTGTGCTGACTCTGTACAGAAAGGTAGGTCCCCACTAAAGGGGAAGGAGGGATCGCAGGTCCTCTCAGAGGGGGTCACCATAGTTGACGACGGTACATACCCAGGTCTCACCGGTACCAAGGGTTTTGATGATGAGGGCGTACCTACCAAGAGGAAGGTAGTGTTCGGTAAGGGGGTCCTAGAGGGGTTCCTCTACGACTCCTATACAGCTAGCGTTGAAGGAAAGGTATCGACCGGTAACGCGTTTAGGCCAACATCCTTCGCAACACCCTCACCGTGGATATCTAATGTCATCGTGGAACCAGGTAAGGGGGAGCTCACCGACTTAGTTAGGGAGGTGAGGAGAGGTATAGTAGTCTACTCCACCATCGGGGAGTGGCTCTCGAACCCCGTGAGCGGGCTACTTAACGCAACCGTAACGAACGCTGTCTACGTTGAGAACGGAGAGGAGAGGTTCCCAGTGAGGGGAGTCGTCATATCGGGCAACATCTACGAATTACTCAAGCAGCCAGGTCTGACCCTCTCCGGGACACTCGAAAGCTTCAGCAGGTTCATGCTACCGGCAATACACATACCGCAGGTCACTCTAGCAGGTAAATAAGGTAATTTTCCATTTAGCTTGTATACATCGGAGGAGTCCTGCCGCAAAAAGCGAGGCTTAAACTTAAACCCCGCTTTTTACGGCAGGGAGAGCTTTATTAATGTGCCTCGTCACGTATACTGAACTTATGAATGTTTGCACGTGTCTGCGGTGTCTATTCTACGGGGTTCAGCTCTTATGTGAGTTTATGCTGTTTTATGGTCATCGCCTCATCTTCCTTCCCCCGCATCGCTCCTTGGGTCTGCATCTGCCTTAGGGGCGTTCGGGGCCACCCCGGAGACCCCACATCTTGGGTGCCTCTTGGAGCCGCCCTCAGAGCATCACAGGGCAGCCCACCACTCCGGGGACGCGTTTCCAAAGCTTATAGGCTTTTCTAACCACGCAGTGATAGTAGCAGAGGGGCAGCATCAAACCATATGAAACCTGAAACAACTGCGAAAGGCTTTTGGATGATGCTTTTCCGTGGTAATCTAACTGGTGACTCTGCGGGGCAGGACACATATGGAGCTGGTTGATGTGAGGTTCTATGAGGTACGAGTCCCGGATGGTTCACGTCGGGTTAGGGAGTATGCTAGTAGGCTGGCGACTCCTATTGGTGAAAAGGAGAGCACTATCTTTAGTGCTTCGAGGTATGTGCTACCGAAGCTGATGGCTAGCGGCGGTCCTATTATATTACCTAGATCGAACATAGCTGTATATACACCGGAGGCAAGTCCCCTGCTTCTGTCTCTAGTGCTTAGTACGGCCAGTATCTGAAGGGACGGTATCAGGAAGCCAGCACCGACGCCGCTGATCACCGAGTAGGGTATTAAGTATGGTGAGGAGGGGTTCAGCACTATTAGGGATATGCCTAGGATAGCCAGCACGAACCCGGCTAAGGCGGTTATGTGATATTTAACTCTCTTCGATATAGTTGAGAAGAAAATTCTCGTCGCGAAATTTGCTGCTGCTATGGTCGTAAACAGAGCGCTCGTAATGGAGACATCTATTCCGAGGCTCTTGTGGTATGCCGGTAGAAACAGCTGGAGGCTGTTATATACCATGCTGTACGCGAGTATAGCTGTTGAAGCCGTTATGAAGCTGTAGTTAAGTAGGTCGGCTGGGCGACCCCCCTCACCTTTCTTACCTGTTCTCAGCTCCCTAAGTGCTACAGAGTTAGATATCCAAGAAATAGCTAGGCAGGTAAGTGCCGTGGCGAAGAGTGCCTTATAGCTGAAGTTGCTCACTATTATCCCCCCAATGGCCGGCCCTAAAGACATGGAGAGGCCGATCATGGTAGATCTCCACGCGAGAGCGCTGGCAGAGCCTTCACCAACTAGCGTAGCGGTGTATATGGAGGCGGGTATGAAGAGGGCCACACCGACCCCCTGTAGGCACCTCCCAAGGTAGACCATCATTACGTCTGCTGAGAACCAGTAAAGTAGCTGAGCCATGGCTGCCGTCCCTGTGCCCGCTATTATGAGGAACTTCAGTAGTCCTCGATCCGCTAGATAGCCGCTGGCAGGTCTCAGCAGGATCGCGGTGAGGGAGAGCGCTGGGCCGAGTAGAGCTACACCATGCTCGTCAGCACCTAGAACCACCGCGTACTGCGATATGTACGGTGCTATCGAGTGAAGTGAGAGAAAGAAGCAGAGGGTCCCAACGTTCAGGAGCACCTCAATGATGTACCTCATTATGCTTCACTTTCACCACTATAATTAGGCAATCAGTAAAATACCTTGTCGTCCGTCTCTAGAGGACACTCTGATCTCCTCCCCGCCTTAGCGGAACCCTCACCCTTCAGGGCGGGGAGGTCAGATGAGTATGTAGAACACCGTTACAGCAACCACCACAGTCGCTACTGACGGGATCAGGTACCTGTAAACCCTTACTATGTCTACCTTGAAGTACTCAGCTGTATAGAGAAGGCAGAGGTGTGTTGGTGAGACTAGATACCCGAGGAAGGAGTAGTTGTGGATCAGGATCACCGTCATGAGATTGTCGAGGCCTATGGACGATAATAGCGGTATTACTATGAAGAGGCCGGTCATGGGCGAACCAGTAGCTATGGAGATCAGCGATGATAGTGATGCGAACACTATCCCGGAGTTCCCGAAGCTACTTGTCGCATTACTTAGCTCAGCAGGTAGTTGGCTGTTGTTGATTACCTCACGTAGGAGGATCACGGCCACAACAGAAAGCATTACATCTGCTACCCTACTCGAGAAGAGGGACTCTAGTAGGTGTTTTCCGCTACCCCTAAGCTTCATCAGGGTGAGGATAGCTACGAAAGTGCCTACCGGTATAGCCCAGCTCCCCATAAGCTGGGATAGGAACGTTAGGAGTAGTACAGCGACGGCTAGAGGGACTACCGTTACTAAGCTCCCGCTAGGACTTTCCCGGGTTTCCTGGCTTCCATATCTTCTCGCTCTGAGGAGAGTGGGTAATCCGATAATGGCCATTAGTAGCGATATGGGTGATGTGGCTAAGGCTAAACTTAGTATGTGTACCTTGGATAGCTGTGAGAGCACTACCAGCAACTGTGAGAACGGGTATGAGTAGAGCAGTGTGTGCCTGTACCATACGTTTATGTACGCTAAGACCTCGCTTGAGAGACCGAGAGGCTTACCGAGAGCCTCAACAAGTGGAGCGGATAGGAGAGCCCCACCGGCAACAGGCATCAACCCAACAACAGCCGGTATTAACGCGAGCCCGATCCTCGGGTCACCCATCGAGGAGAGCCCTAGCCCCAACTCGTTTATAGCGCCAGTAACCCTGTAGAGCTCTGATAGGACCGCGATAGTGTAGGTAGCTAGTATCAGCATCCAGGCGTCCTCACTCATGATGGCTGTAACGAAGGATGTAGCAAGGTTTCCTAGGTAGATACCTAGACCTATAGACGTAAGAAGTATCGACATACCCAGACTTAACCCGATCTTTATACCTACCGCTATAGCAGCTACGACTATTACCAGTACAGCTACGCCCATCACAGCACATGCCCTATAATCTTAGGCTTTAGTTAAAATGGCCTTACAGCCGAAGTCCAGCCCTTTACGCCTTTACGGTGGAATTGAGATGTCCGTATGTGTCCGCTAGCGGCTTCCTGTCTAAGCTGGCAAGATTTCAGTTGCGACAGCGGGAATCTACACCTTGAGTTAATAGCTTTCATCCCTAGATTGGGAGAACTCCGCCTTGCTGACTAGTTCTAGTAACGTGTCGACAACTAGCCTAAGCTCTGTAAGGACCTCTATTATCTTCTCCTTGCTCAACCCGGAAGCTTCTAGCATGCCTATTGCCTGCTTTCTTATCCTCTCCTCTACTTCGTCCGGGTCTACCCCCCTAGAAAGTAGGTACCTCCTCAGCCTGAGCATGGAGAGGACGGCCCCCTCTACATATCTAATGCTTTTGTCAGCCACGACCTTGGGCATCCAACCACCACTACCTCAGGTAGTGCTTTTATTGCTAGTTTAAATAGCGGTAGCAACGCGAGGGTATTTCAGTTTCATGTTTGTTTCGGTGTTCGCGGTTTCAGTGTCTGAGTTTTCTTAGAGCTGTGAGGTAGGCTGATGCTACCCATCTATCTGAATTCATGGATCTTCCTCCACCATAGGATTTTGGAGAGATCTCGATGGGCTAGGTGGGGAGCCGTTAAGACCGTTAAGATGCAGTGGTGGGGAGCTGAGGCAAGCATGAAAAGAGGTGAACCACCTACCGTGAAACAGTAACAGCCTCTCTTATCACCAGAAGGTGGAGGGCCGTAGTGAGGTTAGCTGTTAGCGGTTTGGATGTTTAGCAACATTACCTTTATTGGATAAGGCACTGCATCTCTGGTGTGGTTTGTGGGGAGGAGCGCCTGCTTTACTGTGGCTATGGCAGGGCTTCTAGTTCCGCTGCTACTAATAGGTGTCGCAGCTCTAGCTTTGGGTCGGTTCAACTTAGTCAACAATGCGTTAAGCGATCTAGGTCACGCGACTAGAAGCCCTGTTGCGTGGATTTTTAACCTAGGTCTTTCCGCATGTGCTTTCTTGCTTGCTCTTTACTCAGCTATGTATGCGATCAGGCATAGTAAGGCGATCGCTGCCCTGCTGATGGTTTCAGCATACTTTCTGAACTTGGTGGCAGTATTTGACGAGGTCTACGGTAGGCTACACTTTTGGGTATCTGTAATGTTCTTTATCAGCCTAGCCGCTCTGTTAGTTGCTTACTTGCTGAGCTTCAAGAAGCATGCCCCGGCAGTGGTAGTAGCTTTAGCGGCTTCCATAGCTACCTGGGTACTTCACATGGTCTACGGTGTTCCTAGGGGTGCTGCTATACCTGAGCTAGTTTCTATAGCGGCTGTGATACCGTTCTACCTGAGTTACTCTAGGGAGGTATGCACAAAACAGAGCTAGCTGAAGGGCGACCTTCAGGTTCAGACATTCTCTAGCTAGCTGTGGATGCCGGCTCTTTCGTTGATTAGTACCTCTCAGGGCTATCTTCGCGGATTTTCAGCCTGCGCTACTATTTTGGTTATGGTGTCCCTAGATAAATAGCTAGTCAGGAAAGAAGATATCTGGTGAGCCTAGATGAGTAGAGTTCAGGGTGCTGGGAGTTCCCTCGCCCTGATAGCGCTGGTCTTCATAGTTGGGGCATCAGTCGGGTTTTTTCTGGCGCTAGGGCTACACAGCCAGCGCGGGCTGGAGGTCCCAGGACTAACTGTTACTAGGACAGTTGAGGAGCGCCTTACTGAGCCCACCAGCATCTATCTACTGGAGAATAGGGAGTATTACAGCAAGCTCCTCGAAACGGTCAGGAAAGCCAATCAGAGCGTTTACGTTGTAATGTATGTAGTTAAATACGATCCGAAGGAGCCTGACGACCCAGTTAACATGCTGTTGCAGGTACTTGTCGATCTCTACAAAGCAGGTAAGGACGTGAAAATATTGGTTGACGATGAGACGTATAAGAGCTACCCAGAGACCGTACAGTACCTAGTAAGTAAGGGGGTGCCGGTTAGGCTGGACCCGAAAGCTGGGACAACCACACACGCGAAGATCGTGGTAGTCGACAGCACATACGTCTTCGTTGGTAGCCATAACTGGACTGAGAGCGCCCTCACAGCTAACAACGAGGTCTCAGCCCTCATAATATCAAAGGAAATAGCTCGGGAGGCTTTAGCGTACTTCAGTGGCCTGTGGGAGCAGGGAAGATCTGTGTGACCTATATCTCGAAGCACTTCTCTAGGTCTTCGAGGGAGCAATCCTCTATTTGGGGTTCGGGGACCTGGTCCAGTGTTTTCAGTCCGGCACCTGTGAGTATAGCAACAGCTTTCACTCCTTCTGGGATGATCCCCTCCTTCCTCATCTTCATGAGGGCAGCTACGCTGGCAGCACTTGCTGGCTCGACGAAGAGGCCCTCTCTGGCTAGCTCCCTTTGGGCTTCTAATATCTCTTCATCGCTTACGGTCTCACATCTCCATCCGAACATCCTCAAGAGTCTCAGGACAGCGTCACCGCTTGGTGGGTTGGGGTTGGAGATGGCTTTCGCAACCGTTTTAGGGCTTCCGAAAGGTTTCACTCTGTCCCATCCCTCCTTAAATGCTCTACATATGGGTGAGCAGCCCTCAGCCTGCACAGCAACTAAGGTTGGGAGCCGATCGATGATACCGCTCTCCTTCAGCTCTATGAACCCCTTAGCTACACCTCTAAAGAGACCTCCAGAGCTCGAAGGTATCAGGACATAGTCCGGGGTAACCTCCCGCGAGATCTCGAAGGATATCCCCTTATAGCCCTCCACGCGGAACGGGTTGTCGGAGTTTATGAAGTACACCCCATACCTCTCCCCCAGCTTCAGGCTCTCAAAGTACAGCCTTCCATAGTCTCCCCTAACCCTCACCACATCCACCCCATAGACAGACACAGCCTTCAACTTCTCGGCGTTGACGTTCTCCGAGACAAATATCTTCGCGGCGAGTCCGGCACGGGAAGCGTAGGCAGCAACGCTCACTGCCATGTTCCCAGTCGACACTGTTCCAACAGCCCTATACCCAGCCCTAGCAACATAGCTCATAGCTAGGAAAGTACCCCTATCCTTAAAGCTCCATGTGGGGTTAACTGACTCGTTCTTCAGGTAAAGCTCGACACCTAGCCGACTCCCTAAGACGGACCTCAGCAGCGGGGTATTCCCCTCCCCAAGGCTCAACCTGTAGTCCGGCTCAACAGGCCAGAAATCTCTGAAGCCCCTCCAAACATCACCACCACGGGGCACACCCCTAAAAACCCCGAACTCGACGGGCCCACCGCATTCACACCTCTGAACAGGCTCTTCGTACTCCCTACCACAGGTAGCGCACCTAGGCCTAACACCCCGTTCGCGAATCATTTAACCACCCGGTGTAAAAGATATCCCAGCTAAAAACAGTGACAGCACCATGTTAACCTCCTCTACTTTAGATAGCCACAGCTTTGCTCTACACACAATCGTTTCATGATTATGAGGGGAGGACCATGAAATGATGGATTTAAAAGTCTTCAGCTCCCTAGGGAGTGGTGCGGCGGCCGGGATTTGAACCCGGGATCGCCGGCTTGGGAGGCCGGCGTCCTAGACCAGGCTAGACGACCGCCGCCGGGAAACTATACCTGTCTCGGTTTTTATGCGTTTTTCAGGTTCCTGCGCGCAGACTGAAGGAACTGTTTATTAGGTCCGCCCTATTCTGGGTGTCGATGTGATTAAGGGCAGTACTCACTGGCTGATGCTCAGCTACAGCAAGGTCTGGGCCGCTCGTAGATGGCTTCGGCGAGGGTCGGTACCTACGCTGACAGCTTCCGTAATAGCTCTCCTCATTCTTTCGCAGGTGGCGGCTGCCCTAGTTTACGCGGTATCGAGTTGGAGTAAGTACATACTCGATGTTGCGGGTGCCCTAGCTAGGGCTAGCTCTGCCGATGTTAGGGTCTATAGAGCTCCTAACGGTAGCATAGTTCTGGAATCCAATGTCCAGGTCAGGGTAGTCGGCTCGTACCTAGTCGCCAACGGATCCATAGTTAAGGGACTGGGTGGGGGCGTCATCGACGGTAAGCTGGTCCTACCTCAGCTAGGTCAAAGCGCTGATGAGCTGCTCCTGATCTTAGAGGGCGGTAAGCTCTTGAAGGTACCTCTAAATAGCTTAGGGAGCACCGCCTCAGCGGTGAGCCTGCTCGATAACCTAGGGTATAAAGTTGCCGTAGGGCTACTGACTAACTACGAAAGCTACATCAGTAACGGACCGATTCACACAAGGTACGCCGTCTCGCAGCCTCCCAGTTCTGCCGACCTAGGTTACAAGCCCATACTGCAGGGCAACGTAGTCTTCTACTTCACTGGACTGACCTTCGGCATAGCCTCAGGCAACTACTGGGAGGTGAGCGGGGGCGTTATAACGGTCTACCCTAACAGAGCAGTATACAGCACAGGTGTTTCCCCCAACCCAGCAGCAATCAGCCAGGTGTTTAAGGTCGTCAAAGGCGGGGGCGGTGTCCGCCTACCCGTTAAAATCTCGGTTAGGTTGACCAACACATCTATAACCAGCTCCTACCCTCGAATAGCCGTAGTATGCTACGTACTAGATAACGATGCCGACCTGCAACTACCTGTCGCCATATTCCAGCCACCAGCACTAGGTCACCTTCCCTGGGCAGGGAGGAAGGTGCTATACCTCTCATCCCCAGGCCAGGTAGGGGTAGATTACTCTGGCTACGTAGAGCTATCTGATCTACCAGAAGAGAGCTACATACTGATCGGTGTTGAGGTTCTATCCTACGGGCTGAGCACCGGGGTGGCTGTAGGCATCTCCTTTGGGGGCTAGCCCAGCTTGCTTCTGGGCATTCTTCTTAACGCTCTTAACGGCCCTGACCACCTCTACAGCTTTCTCGAGGTTATCCTCAACTATGTTACCTGTGACAACTACGTCAGCTCCTGCTCTAGCTATCTCCGTAGCTACCTCCGGGGTCCTTATACCACCGCCAACAATAAGCACGGCCTCTGGGAGCACTGACTTAACCAGCCTAACCGAGTCTCTGTGGACCGGCTGCGGCGCCCCAGACCCAGCCTCCAGGTATATGTAGTTCATACCCATCATGTAGGCAGCTAGGGAGTAAGCCAGCAGAACCTCATGCTTTTCGTAGGGTACGGGCCTAGCCCTCCCAACAAACCCCGCCGTCCCCCCGTAACCGACAATTATGTAACCTGTTGGCAGTACTTCTAGACCGTACCTCGCGACCACTACAGCCCCAGCTACTTGGGCGCCGACCACATAGTATAGGTCCTCCGAGTTCAGGAGAGACATAAAAAGGACTGCGTCGACATTTCTTGACAAGCCGTTGACATTTCCCGGGAACGCTATCACCGGTAGCCCGAACTTCTTCAGCCTAGCCGCAGCTTCATCTACATCCCTCTCAGAGACCCCTAGGCTACCTCCAATCATGAACGCATCTGTACCGGCTCTAGCCACTTTCTCGGCGGTCGATTCCAGGGATTCTAGGTTCAGGAGCTTAGCAGGGTCTATCAGGGTGAAGTGGAGGGTCTCGCCCCTCAGTATCTTCTCCTTGATGTACCTACTCACTCTCTCTTCTCTCCTCACCCTCAGCGCACTCAAACCTAACATTTACCTCACCTGCGTTGTAGAGGTCTAGGAACCTATGATAAGCATCGACGGGCTCGAAAATCATCGGGAGGCCGGAGAGCTCTGCCCTCAAGCAGCACGACGGATTGTTGCACACTATCTGCGCGTGCTTAGATAGCCCAGTCTCAGTCTCCACCTCATCTAGGGTGACAGTGAGGGTCACTAACCCGCAGGCCGGGCACTGGAAGAGCTTAGGTAATCTCCTCACCACCTTCACAACCTTCCTCCTCTTCTTTCTCCTACCCACGGAAAGCACCTCTACACTTAATGGGCCTCGTTAGGTATATAAGAGTAAAGTAATCAGAAAGTAGATAAAGTCTTCAGAGAATACTAACACGGTGATGAAAGTGGTGAACATAGTGGACACCACCCTCCGTGACGCTCACCAGTCCCTGCTAGCTACCAGGCTGAAGACTGAGGACATGGTCCCGATATTGGACAAGATCGATAGGGCCGGCTTCTACAGCTTGGAGGTGTGGGGAGGGGCCACGTTCGATGTAGCCATGAGGTACCTACGGGAAGATCCCTGGGAGAGGTTGAGGACCATTAGGGAGGGGGTGAGGAAGACAAAGCTCCAGATGCTCCTCAGGGGGCAGAACCTCGTTGGCTATAGGCACTACCCCGACGACGTAGTCGATAAATTCGTCGAGCTCGCTCACAGGAACGGGATAGATATCTTCAGGGTCTTCGACGCCCTCAACGACGTCAGGAACCTCGTTAGAAGCATTAAGAAGGCTAAATCCGTTGGCGCTATTGTCCAGGGAGCTATATGCTACACCGTTAGCCCAATCCACACAGTCGAGTTCTATATGAGGTTCGCTGAGGAGCTCGTAGCTTTAGAGGTCGACACGATTACGATAAAGGACATGGCCGGTATAATAGACCCCTACACAGCGTATACCCTCGTGAAGGAACTGAAATCCAGGTTCAAGCTACCGGTAGACGTACACACCCACACCACGAGCGGTATGGCTGTAGCTACCTACGTTAAGGCAGCTGAGGCCGGGGCAGACCTCATCGACACCGCGATAAGTCCCCTAGCCTTCGGCACGGCCCAGCCGGGCGTGCAGACTGTGTACTTCTCCCTCAGGGAGGGTCTAAGACCCAGCATAAACCTCGAGGTAATAAATGAGATCTCTGAGTACCTGGACAACCTACTCAGCCAGAAGTACTCGAAGCTTATAACACCCAAAGCACTCATACCGGACCACAACGTCCTAATACATCAGATCCCTGGAGGAATGATGACGAACCTGATATCACAACTGAGGGATATGAAAGCCGAGCACAGGCTGAAGGAGGTGCTGGCGGAGGTTCCTAGGGTGAGGGAGGACCTAGGCTGGCCACCGCTCGTTACCCCGCTCTCCCAGATAGTCGGCACGCAGGCAGTCCTCAACGTCTTGATGGGTAGGTATAAGGTCATAGCTAAGGAGGTGATGAACTACATAGCCGGCTACTACGGTAAACCCCCAGGAACCATAAACCCGGAGCTAAAGGAGAGGGTCCTCAAGAACGTTAAGGAGATAACCACCAGGCCGGCGGATCTCCTAGAACCTGAGCTAGATAGGTGTGCTGAGGAGGTTAGTAAGTTAGGCATACCGTTCAAAGAGGAAGACGTAGTCAGCTACTGCCTCTTCCCTGATGTAGCCAAGGAGTTCCTAGTTGAATACTACAAGGAATATATGAAGAAAATGCTTGATCAAGAAATAGAGGCTATGATCGATTTCTCCCAGTAAAAAATAAATCAGCTTGTAGTCAGCTAGTGACCTTGCTCCACCGGGGCTGTCTGTGCCTGGCCTGCGGGTATGGTTGATGGTAGCGCTGGGAACGCTTCCTTCATCCTCTGCTCCGCAACCACTCTAGCCTCCTCAAGGATTCTCCTAGCCTCAGCTGAGGCAGCTATCCCACCGGATGGTAGCCCAGTCACCTCACCTATCTCCAGCATCGTCTCATTCAGTATGTCGTGTACCTCACCTAGCTCTATCCCTATCTCAGGCAGCACGTCCTTAATCGCCGCTCTCAGGTCCTTAACAAGTGCCACAACAGGTAGCAGGTTCACAGCTATGTCTCCAAGCTCCTGGATCGACTCCAGCCTTAAGGCTACCTGCTCTAGCGCCACCTGCGTCAGGAACACTGCCTTGGCGACCTTCCTTATCTCAGCGACCTCGTTTGCGTACATCGTAGCCCTTACCTGGTCCTTCGCCATCAGCGCGTCAACCACTCTACCAAAGAGCTCCTGGTCCCTGGCCTTCAGCCTCTCACCGTATACCTCGAGCTTCCTAACCATAGTGCTGATCCTGTACTTAGCTGTCGCCAGCCTGTACCTTATCGGCTTTTCCCTCGCGAACATCTTCTTGAACACGTCCCCGACAGTCCTATCCTTCCCGGACCACTCCTTCTTGAAGTCCTTAAGTTCGGGTAGGTCCATACTCCTTTGACCTCGTACTAGTCCTTCAAGCTGATGAATACTTAAAAAGCTGTGGCCACGTAATACTCGAGTAGCTATGGCGTTGAGGGTCCCCGACTTCAACTTAATAGTTGTCCACGAACCTGGGATAGAGAACTACGGGAGGGTCAGAAACTACGTTAAGCAGGTTCTTGGGGAAAAAGTGGTTTACGCATACTCATACCAGTCCGTCATTTTGTACAGGTGCTTCGACGACCCGCACCTATGTGCTGAGACTATTAGGAGAAATGTTGCGGGCACCGGGATACCGCTCATAAAGGCTATCCCGGTCGACGCCGTAGTGAACGCTGACGTGGACTCCGTGAGGGCCGCCGTCAGGAGCCTTACCGCTAAGATACAGCCTAACGAAACCTTCAGGATAACCCTCCAAGGACACCTCCACAAACTTGAGCAGGGCTACACCGTCAGGCTCAGCTCGTCAGACGCTGTTAAGGAGGTAGCCAAGGAGGTGGACAGGTCTGTCAACCTAACCCACCCAGACTGGGTGATCTACGTGAGGGTCCTGAGGATCGGGCTAGCGGAGGTCGCAGCAGTCTCACTCCTAAAACCGGACGAGCTTGAGAGGGTGACGTATGAGGCTTAAGCTACCCCACCGCTCGTAGGTTTCCATGGTGGGAAAGGTCGGAGGACTTAAGACGTAGGTGTCTAGATGACGAGGCTCTTCGGTACCTCAGGGGTTAGAGGGGTCTTCCCGGAGAAGGTCAACCCTGAACTAATGGTCGGAGCTGGTAAAGCAGTAGCGCAGTACTTCGGTAAGGGAAGCTACGGTGTGGGACATGATGCTAGGACCACATCTAAGGCCCTGTGCCTCGCCCTAGCGTCGGGGATCATGTCGTCCGGCTCTTCAGTGGTTGACGTGGGGCTCGTCCCGATAGGGGTCTTCGCGTGGTCCGTCCGGCACCTCAAGCTGAGGGGAGGTGTCTATGTTACGGCATCGCATAACCCGCCCCAGTACAACGGGTTCAAGGTGTTCAAAGAAGGTGGGGTTGAGGTAACCTCGGAGGATGAAGCAGGTTTGGAGGTAGCTATCTCGAGGGCTACGTACGCTGGGTGGGCTGATGTCGGAGGTTACGTCAAGGTCGAGGTCGTCGATGATTACGTACGTAGTTTAGAGGGCTTTCTACAGATTAGCTCGGTTAGGTTTAGACCTAGGATCGTACTTGACACAGCTAACGGCCCGGTATCGGCAGTGGCTCCTAGGGTGATGACCGATATGAAGATCCCAAATATAGTGATCAATGGCAGTATCGACGGGAGGTTCCCAGGTAGACACCCGGAGCCCAGACCTGATGTTCTGGAGCCTCTAGTACCGCTCCTGAGAGCTTCCGGGTATGACGTAATGTTCGCTTTCGATGGGGATGGCGACAGGCTATCCATCGTAACGCCGAGGCAGGGGTTCGTAAAGCAAGACCGGGTCATAGCCCTCTTCGCCCTTCACGTCCTCAAAGACAGGAAGGGGACAGTCGTGGTCTCAGTAGACTGCGGCAACTCTGTGAAGAAGGTTGTCGAGGGTATGGGAGGTAGGCTAGTCCTCCACAAGCTAGGGAAGACCCATGAGGGTCTACTCAGGTACGGCAACGTAGTGCTTGCAGCGGAGCCGTGGAAGGTCATAGACCCTAGGTGGGGTCCGTGGATCGACGCGGTTTACCAGGCCGTTTACATAGCGAAGTTAATGATGGAGGAAGGTAAGGATATGGATCAGCTACTCCTCGACGTACCTAACTACCCCCAAGCTAGGTACTCCGTGACTGTTCCAGAGGAATTAAAGACAGATGTCTTCAGCGACATCTGTAGCGCCCTTAAAGCGAAAGCACCTGAGGGAGCGGAGATCACGGAGATAGACGGTACCAGAGTGGACTACGAGGACGGCTCATGGATTCTCGTTAGGGCCTCAGGAACAGAACCTAAGATTAGACTATACGCTGAGTCGCCCGAGCTAAGCAGGCTTAAGCAGATAGTCGACGAGTTCTTGGGGATGGTCACAAGGTCCTTAGCTGCGCGTGGGGCGAAACCTGAGTCCGTAGAGGGTTCTCTGCTGCCCTAGACCATCTTATCCGGCACCCGGTCGGGAAGGATGACGTATTTCGGCCTCAGCCCAGTCCTCATCAACAACTCCTTCACGTGCCTGTACAATATTATGTACTCCTCATCAATTAGTTCCGAGAGCTCTTCGTGGATACCTTTAACCACCGAGGAGAACCTCCTCAAGCCCTCCTCCCCACTTAAGCTAAGCATGACAGCAGGGTAGACCTCCCGAGCTGGCTCAAGCCCCGCTTCAACTAGGTTCCTCAGAGAGTCCAACTGCACGAACCAGAACCTCGGGTCGGCACCGGTAAGCTCGTGAAACTCCTCCGGGCTCGTACCCTTAACGGAAACCCTGACCTCGATCCCCCTCCCGCTGAAAGCCCCTAACCTCTCAGCGATGCTCTTGCTGTGACCTATCAGGATGCCGTTAGTCTCGAGGACAAATTGGAGGCCCTTAGATACCGCGAGACCCATGACTTCCAGCATATGCTTAAATCCTATCGTAGGTTCACCCCCGCTGAGCCTAGCGCGCCTATATCCGGACTTCCTAGAGAGGCTCTCCAAGGTCCTCACAACTTCCTCGGCTGTGTAGAATCTTCCCTTACCGGTATCGCCCCAGGTGAAGTACCAAGCCCAGCAGAACTTACACCTCATGTTGCACCCAATAACATCCCCAGTAACTATTCCTCCGTACCATCTATCTATCCTGAACCTGAAGTACTTTCTTTTACTAACCCCTTTACTCTCTAGATACACCTGGGGCTCGACTGCCTTCGTCACCTCCAGCGGGTCGTAGCCTACCGCTTCCACCTAGCTCACTCCTCGCTCTTTAGGGGCTCTCGGCTGTAACTCGGCTCTGAAGCTAATAGCTAGGTGCTCAGAGCGTTTATAACCTAGGTAAGCCATAAAAACAAGGTAGTGATGCCTAGGATAGCAGTTAACCTAAGCCCTGAGCAGGTTGAGGCTCTAAGTAAGCTCTTTCCGGATCTTCCGGTAGAGGATGCTCTACTGGCTGTAGTGAGTAATGCTATAGCTTCCCCCACGGAGAAGGCGTCTAGACCTGAAGAAAGGAGCCTTAAGTCCGTTATAGACGCTATAAACGCTTATACCGGGAAGATCGACGAGATGAACCGCAGGTTATCACACATAATCGAGCTCCTAGAGGATCTAGCTGCCAGGGTCCAGAACCTGGAGGATGAGGTCAGCAACGCATTGCGCTCACCGCGGCAGGCTAGGCCTGAAGAGAGGAAGGAGCCTAGGAGGTCCGCCATCGACATACTGAAGGACCAGAAAGTGATGTTTGAGTCGGATATAGCCAGCAAGATCCGTAACAGGGACGCCTTCTTCGATAAGTTGAGAAGGAGCGGTGCAGTGGTCTTGGAGCTGGCGAAGGAGAGGGTGGCAGTAGATCCGGGGTTCTTCGCGGAGTTTAAGAGGAAGGTGGAGAACCTGTCGGTAAGTTCGGATGAGGCTCTGCAAAAGGAGCTGGGGAAGGTAGAGGTAAAGCTTTTGAAGGTCATGATGAACTCCGGGGTAGCCTACTTCGACGGGGTAAAGAAGAAGTGGGTTATAGACGTAGATGAGCAGAGCACGTGAAGCTATTTACGACGCGCTGGAGGTCTACGATAGTATCGCACCCGGATACTCCTCGTGGAGGAGCAGACCCTGGAGAATCGTCGACGTACTTAGAGGTGGGACGGTCCTAGACTTAGGGTCCGGTCACTGCGCTAACGGTGCTTACCTAGCCAGCAAGAAGGATGTTAAGTACCTAATATGTCTAGACATATCGCCCTCAATGCTTAGGGAAGCTAAGTCCCTGCTCTCAAGAAAGGGTATTCCTCTAGCGGAACTCGTAGCGGCCGATGCCGCAGCCATACCTCTAAGGGGCGAGAGCATCGATAGCGTAGCGTCTATAGCTATGATACACCACCTACCTGGCACTGAGGCGCGGAGGGTCTTCGAGGAGGTAACTAGAGTGTTAAAGCCCCTGGGCATCGCAGTTATGACCTCTTGGTCTAGGAGGCAGTTAAGGTTCGTCTCCCGTACCCTGCTGATAAACCTACTAAGGCTACTAAGAGTTCCAGGTCCGCACGACTATAAGGTGACGTGGAGAAGAAAGGGTAGATCATACACTAGAAGGTACTTCCTCTACGAAGCCGAGGAACTGAAGAGGTTAGCTGAGGACGTAGGGCTTAAAGTCCTGAGCTACGGGTACATAGCCCGTTCCAGCAGTCTGAACTCATATATCGTGTTATCTAAAGTCGGCACCCGGGGGATCTCCAACAAAACTCAACCACGCTAGATCAAGCCCGATCTCCACGCCCTAAAGAACGAGGCTTTCAGTAATATCATAAAATATCTGAATACCGATATTGCTGTCGCCGGTTAGGTCAACGCTAAATCTTTTTAATCAGCTTGTAGCGCTCGTATATCATGGTCACACGGTTCTCCTCGATGATGAACTCGGCCTCTACTTTAGTTCCCTGGCTGAGCGTGTAGCACTTGACGTAATCCTCCTTTATCTCTGTTGGAACTAGGGGCGTCATAGCCTCCCTATACTTATCTTTATACTCTACAGCGAGGAAGTCGCCCAGCCTCTTGATGTTCACTCTGTACGTTCCCTTGTAGGTTTCGTATGTACCCGTCAGCTTACTAAGTATTCTGTCGTGCTTGATGAAGTCCAGGTGCTTCTCTGGGTCATAGCCGAGGGCTAGGGCTAAGGCGTACATCCCGATCCCAGAAGGCGGATATCCCGACGCGTTGGCTAGGACCACCACTCCGAGCTTCTCTGTGGGTAAGTAACCCATAAAGGCTGTGTAGACCAGTACGGACCCGCTGTGCCGGACAAGCCTCCTACCGAGAAACTCGTCAGTTACTCTCAGACCGTACCCATACCCATCGTCCTTGAAGAGATCGGTTGGCGCCATTATGTACTTCCTCTCCATAGCTTCAACACTCCTCTCGCTCACTATCTCAACACCCCCGTACCTACCCCTCCCTATGTACATAGATACGTACCTAGCCATATCCAGCGGATTACTCAGCAGCCCACCGTCAGCAGTTATACCGAACGGGAACCTACTCCTCACGTACCTACCCTCCCTGTCAACTATGTAAGGTACCGCAACGTCCGGATCATTCGAGACCTCGCGTTCCTCGAAGTACGTCCTCAGCATCCCCAGAGGCTTCAGGATATGCCTTCTAACGAAGTCCTCGTACTTCATGCCGCTGACCTTAGAGATTACATAGCCTAGGAGGACATACCCCTCATTAAGGTAGAAGAACCTAGCACCAGGCTCTGAGTGAACCCAAGGACCGTAGTCGCTCATAAAGGCTATGATGTCCTCTGGAGTAGCCGTTGGGAGCCATGGATCGCCCAGACCCAGCATCCCCCTAATGAACGCTTCGGCATACGCCAGAGCTGGGATACCGCTCGTGTGGGTTAGAAGGTGGTGGATCCTGATAGGAACTCCCTTAGCCTCCAGCTTCAGGGGTACGTACCTTGAGACCTCGTCATCGAGTGATAGCTTACCCTCCTCGACAAGCTTCATGATGGCCAGCGCCGTGAAGGATTTAGTGATGGAGCCAATACCATATACCGTTCCCTCAGTAGCGGGTAGTCCACGGTCAACGTCCTTAAACCCGTAACCTCTAGCATAGACGACGTTACCATCCCTAACTATCGATACAGATACTGCCGGTATCTTAGTCTGAGACATCTTTTCTAGAACGAATGAGTCAAGCCTCATCAAGTCCAACATTTAACACCATGAAAATGGCTAGGCCGGATTTAAAAGCGTTTTAGGGCTCGGCTGTCTCGTCCCTAGGGACCCTCTCACCCACCCCCTCATTGATATTGCCACCACATCAAGAGAGTTGTCATTGAGCCTAGGGAGTCTAGGGCCTCTCCGAACTATAAATTAGGCTTTATTTCTAGGTGTGGAAAGCGCTGGGGTATCGAAATATGCCGATGGTCAGGGCCCTAGTTTTCCACGTAAGGTCTGGGGATCTCAAGGCACGTGAGGTATTGAGAACGTTGAGGGAACTTAAACACATGTTAGAGGTGAGCGGCATTACTGTTTGGACTCTCAGGATATCGCTCAGCGAGGACTTCAACTGGAGAGATGCGGAGGACCTATGCAACGAAGAAGTTCTACTCGCAGCATATCATAAAGACGTGAGGAAGACCTCACCGTCCGATCTTGAGGAGTATCTGAGGACCTGCAACACAGGCTACGCCACTCTACTGGCATCTGACGAGGATCTGGACCTCCTTACTAAAGTCTACATGGAGCTCTCGAAGAGGGTTGGTGAGGAGTACTTTACTAGGATAGGGGTGAGCTACGGTGGGTACTTGGAAACCCCATACTTTCCCCTCTCGACGGCTCTGAGGGACTCCCTGTCCGTCGCTTACAGGTACGTTGATTTACTGCTCTCACAGGAGCCAGCCAACTGGGAGCGGTCGCTGAGTGAGTTCGTGAAAAAAGTTGACTCAGTGATCAAGGAAAAAACCTCTGAAGTAGGTCTTAAGGTTTACCACGATGTCTCGCTCTCACCATGGATGGAGGAAAGCGCTGTTGACGTAATAGAGAGACTTGACGCAACGTTCCCCGGCCTCGGCTCCTTCTCAGCTGTACACACCCTAAACAAGCTACTGTCCAAGGTAGCTAGCACCCTCCCAACCACAGGCTTCAACGAGCTCATGCTGCCCGTAGCCGAAGACGACAGGCTCAAGGACCTCGCTAGGACCGGGAGACTGAGAGTGGGGGATCTAGTAGCATTAAGCGCCTTCTGCGTAGCCGGATTGGACATGGTGGCTGTACCTAGGGACAGCAACTACCTTAGAAGGCTCTTCAGAGACACCTACGCAACCTACCTCCTAAAGAAGAGACCGTACGGCGTTAGGGTGATACCGACAGATAGGGACATAATAACACTAAGGGGGTTTGGAGAACTACCTAGGATTAGATGACTCCCAACTTCTGTCTCGGTTTCGCAGCAAATTCACAATTGGGATCCCAAGTCCCTCAGGGCAAGGCATCAGGTGAAGTTTACCCAAAAGATTCTAGTGGTTATGTTATTGAGGAAGACACATAAAGCTTGATGGCACTTGCTAGGGCCCGAGAGACATAATTAATGAAGATTCTTCAGGACTGGGAGAGGTCGGCCCTAATAGCGATTCAGGGAAAGGGAACGAAGTGATAAACCTACGTGAACCCTATAGCACGACCTCCGCAACCTTATCTGTTCCGAGTGGTATGTCTAGGACTAGCCTAGCCCTCAAAGCCCCTGCTGAGTAGCCGAGTACTGAGGATCCCCTCATACCAAGCTCTCTGGCTAGCTCCCGAACTCCCCCATACTCCAACCACTTCTCGCTGAGTATCACCACTCTTCTCCCAGCTGTGTAGGGTACCTCACCACGTACCTCCTCGTTCGGTTTAGTAGCCTCAGCAATCCTTACACACACGTATCCTCTGCCAATATCTCCGCAGATCTCTAGCCTAGCCGCCCTAGCTTTGGGCTTTGAGGTGTATTCTTCAACAATCCTGTACGTTCCCGTATCTTTATCGTATGTGAGCTTCCTCGCTACCTGAGCTTTAAAGATCCATACAACACTACCTCTAATGCCGCTACCATCTATGGCTACCTCGCCGCGCGCTCCTTCATCTCCTTCAAGGATCTCTAGAGGGACCGCCCTTCTAGGCACCTTCGATGGGTCTAGGCAGATTCCTACAATCCCCTCATAGCCACCGCTAATTACGTGGAAGCCGGGCGCCCTAATTAGGAGGGTTCCGTCCCCCTTAAGGGCTAGGTAGTAGGTTCCGGAACATAACCTGTCTAGGTCTACTGAGGGTGCGGATACCTTCTCCACAGGATTAACTGTTAGCTTAGCAACGTACCTGCGTCTCGCAGCTGAAGTTCCGCCTACACCTATCGATACAGTGACAGTGCCGCCGGTCCAAAAACCCCTCAGCTCCACGCTTCCAAGCTCGACACCTAGCGTGGTAGGTAGCTTAAGTGAGTTGCCGTCGGTGGAGGTCCCAGCTCTGAACCTCTCTAGTTTGGCAATCTCAGATTCGCACATAGCGAATGTTACGGCAAGGAGCACTAGCACAAGCACAACGAAGAGTATCACTAGGGACTCCATACCCTCCTAAAACTTAGTAGGGTAAGTTTATTAGGTTAAGTTTGGTGGGGCTCCGGCCGGGACTTGAACCCGGGACCTCGGGGTCCACAGCCCCGCGCTCTACCACGCTGAGCTACCGGAGCCACCGAGTTGAGGTAGGGTTTCAAGCTTTTATGTTTGTCTCGCGGTCACAGTTTGACTGCTTCCGGGGACTTCCAGACGTTGATGTCGAAGACGCTCTCTACTATGGACTCCAGGGATTTCCCAGCTACAGCGAATCTCTCAAGTATGTCCTTTATGCTCAGGTAAGTCTCGTCAAGGCCGAGGGTCTTATACATCAGGTCAGCGTACTTCTTGAAGTGGCCCCGGTACTCGGCGACGAGGTCTAGGAGCTCGTTAGCTAGCGTGATGTTTTCTTGGGACAGCGCCTTACCTATCCTTTCGACTATTAGGATAGCCATATCTATGCACTCGCTCAGTACGGTTATCTCCTTCCTCATCTTTTCGAGGAGGGGTGTGCCGCGGCTCAGCATTATGGAGGCTATCTCTGATAGGGCGTCAGCGGTCTCCTCGAGAGATTTAGCTATATTCCGGTACTCAGTAGCTAGAGCATCCTTGACGCCGAGTTGCTTGGCGAGGTCTCTGTGCCGTACCAGATCTACGAGCTGCCTAACTATCAGGGCATTAAGCCTGTCAACCTCGACCTCGAGCTCCTGGACCTCGTGAAGGAGGTGGGTAGCCCCTGACGCTACGTAGGTCTCGATGTACTCGAACATGGAGCGCACGAGCTCAAGCATCCTGTCGATGACCGAGATAGCTGAGTACTTACTTGAGTCTATGAGTATCTGAAGCACTATCCTATTTGGCGAGTACTCCGTTATTTCGGCACCCATTAGGGTCTTAGCCGTCGCCCTCAAGGACTTTAGGAGGCTCTCGGGCATGACGTTCTCCTCGCTTAGAACTTCTATCCTGTCTACCCCAAGAAGGTATAGTGCGTAGATCACTCTCCCCAGCAGCATCTCGGAGGCGTTCCTACCTACTGTGATCCTGGACGTCAGTATCTTACTCTGCTTGCTAAGGGATAGTGGAGTCACCCTAATAGACAGATCATCAAGTATGTCTATATTGACGGGATCGCCCGGACGGAGACCGACGGCTCTCACCCACTCAGCCGGTAGTGAGACCATCAGGGTTGACTTACCGAATCTTTGGACTTTCCTTACCTCCCTCACTTTAAGCACCAATACATAGTTCAAACTCAACTAAAAAAGTATATGTATGTAATAGTGAGTCGGAGCTGACCAAGAACAGGTAATAGCGATTGCAACATGTTTAATCCATTAAAGCAGAGCACTAGGCACTACTAGCTCGAGCTCTACGATCTCTCGTGGGTGTTCCGCATAGCCGGACTCAACAGCCGTTCATGACCCCGCACTGATAGCTCATTGAGCGCGGGTCAGAGAAACCTCTAGAGAATATCGCAAGACGTTGAGCTGTTTTAGGTGGGTGAAAGGCCGGTTAATAGCTTTGAAAGCAGGAACTCTCTAGGATGCTGTGGTGGTTCGCAGGGATCTGTTCAAGGACATCACTAGTGAGGAGGCCTTAACGAAGATGTATGCTGTGCTGAGGAAGCAGGGGTATCACCTCATCGGGAGTCATGCTGCTGTGAAGAAGTGCTTGTGGGTTCACAACGCGCTTGTCTACGGGAAATTCTGCTACAAATGCCGTTTTTATGGTATAGAGTCGCATCGATGTGTGCAGTTCAGTCCATCGGTTCTTTGGTGTTGGAACTCCTGCATGCATTGCTGGAGGATGAGACCGTCGGACTATGGGGCCGAGGGCTTAGACCTGTACAGGCTACCGTATGTTGAGGATCCCGAGCTACTGGCTGATCTAGCTATCCTAGAACATAGGAGGACCGTCAGCGGGTATGCGAGGAGGGTGTCGAAGGAACTATACGAGGAGTCTCTAAACCCCAAGCACGTAGCGATATCGTTGACTGGTGAGGCCACCCTATACCCAAGGCTCGGTGAGTTGATAGAGGTCTTCCACGAGAGGGGGCTCACAACTTTCTTGGTCACAAGGGGGATAAGGCCGGATGTGCTATCCAAGTTGGAGGTAGAGCCGACGCAGCTTTACGTATCCCTAGAAGCATGGAACGAGGACATGTACAGGGAGTTTAACAGGCCGGTCGGACCTGGCCTGTGGAGGCTCACTCTAAAGACACTCGAGCTAATTCCATCACTCAGTACGAGGACTGTGATCCGCATTACGTTAGTGAAGGGCTTTAACATGGAGGATAAGGACGTAGCTGGCTTCGCTAAGTTGATAGAGAAGGTAAACCCGACCTTTGTGGAACCTAAAGCATACATGCATGTAGGGGCCTCCATAGGTAGGCTCACACGTAGTAGCATGCCCAGCTACGAAGAGGTAATGGAGTTCGCTAGGAAGTTGTCCGAGGCCACCGGCTACAGGCTGGCGTCAAGCTCGAGACCATCTAGGGTAGCCCTACTAACAAGACTCGAAAAACCGTCTATTCGGTACGGTAAGGGGTGCCCCAAGGCTTGGGACGAAGTCGATGTCGAGGGGGAGAAGTACGTGGAGGAGTACCGATAGACTAGCTAGACCTGCCCGAAGACTTGGATAAAGTCGTCCCTGAGCCCCCGGATAAGTTCTAAGGCTTTCTCACACGGATACGAGATTTCTGAGAGGTCTCCAGGTAGCCTAATCGATGACGACCCAATAGGCACCATCCTAGCACTACCGGACTTCCTATCAACCCAGAGGGTGTACGTATAGTTGGGAAGCTTAACTACCAGAACCTCACCACTGCTGGAGACAAACTTCATTGTCCGCAACCTGCTGAGCGCCTCCGCGCGGTAGTCCCTTAAAACGATTTTAGCCCACACTCTACAGCCATCGAGTCCCCTGAGGAGTTCCTCTAGGACGCTCCAGACACCCATGTCTAAGCCCTGCCCCGCTTCTAGGGCTAGCCTTAAGGTACCGGTCAGCAGTCTTGACCCAGAGTCATACGAGACAACACGCCCACCAACCTCTCTAAGCATCCTCATCAACCTAACCGGGTTCTCGCGGCAGACCCCGGAGAACTCCACCAGCACAACAGCCCGCATCTCCGGTACCACCTACCTAGCACGTCCCAGCGCTTCCTACGTCCATATCGATGTACCGGCTTTAAGTGTTCTGTTGCTGGGGTTCGCGGTCTAAGACGTAGAAAGGAAATTAATATTTCTTCTGGTATTATCTGGGGCGTGAAATGGGGTCCGCAAAGTCCCTAGCAGCAACAGCAGACAAGGTGATCAAGGAGGTCGAGACCTTACTGACCGACCTAGAGATGTTACGCGACGAGCTTGGCATGGCGATAGCTGAGAGCAAGGTCTCAAAGAACGAGGACAAGGTTAGGGCTTTAGAGGCCCTTATAGCTGAGATAAAGAGGTCACACGAGACCTTAAGGAGGGTTTACACGCAGCTGAGCCTTGTCCGCATGAGGTACCTCTAGCTTCAGGTTCTTTCTAGGTGCCACTCTTGGACTGCACTGTGTCTAAGGGCCTCATCGGGTTCCTCGTCGGTGTGTTGACGGCCTCGGTCTCTTTAGTAGCCACCATCACCTCGTCTGATGTGTTGCACTACATCTCTGTCGGTATTTACGTGGCCTCAGTGTTTGTTGCCCACTTACCAGCCTCAGCAATATCTAAGGTGAGGTGCTCGATGAGGCAGGGCATAGCCTTCTACCTATCGGTGGTATTCATTTCCTGGGTGGCAGTATTTAACTTGCTCTATGTGTTACTTAAGCACTAGCGGAGCGCCCTTGTGGTTGGGACAGCATGGGGATTGAGGAAACCGGGCAGAGCCCTGGTAGTAGTTCCTGCTTGAAGTACTCTATAATGGACTACTATGACAGCATAATTGGGTCGTACGAGGAGCTCTACGGGGACGAGCAGCTGTCAAAGTACATGGTAGCCATCAGACCTAGGAGTTTGAGGAGAGTTCTCGATATTGGCTGTGGTATGGGGTTGCTGTACCGGCACATAGTCGAGGTTCTAGGGGCAGCGCCGGAAATCTACGTTGGGGTAGACATAAGCCATGAATCCCTGAAGGCCTTCAGGTCTAGGCACGGAGGTACCGGTATTGTCGAGCTGGTGGCGGCTGATATGGACTACCCACCGCTGAGGCCTAGGATAGCGTTCACAAACGTCTATTCCTTTACAGTGTACACATGCGACTACGGGGATATTACCCGGGTCAAGGGCTTAATCGATGAGGAGCAGCTCGAGGAGTGCGCAGTCACCATAACATGCGCAGATAGAGAGCCTTCATGCCCCGAAGGCTTCATAGAGATAGCGCGTATCAGTAGGCTAGAGGTTCTGTGCGCTAAGAAAGTGCCGCCGGGGGGATTTGAACCCCCGACACCCCGGTCTCCAGAAACCTTCAGCCGGGTGCTCTCCCAGGCTGAGCTACGGCGGCACCAACAGAATGATTACATTGAGGGGTTATAAACTTTCGTTCCCAGGCACCTCTGCTGAGCAAGGAACAGTATCGGGTAGGGAGGAGAGGCATTGCGACTGTGAAGAGCGTTTCTACAATGCCCCTCCTCAGCACCTTCCTGAAGATCTTAAGCCCCAAAGCCTCATTTGCTTTTCTGCTAACTTCACGGGGTACGGCTTTGGAGCAGGGTCAGGTGGTAGAGCTACTGAAGCGGTTGAGGGAGGCGGACCCGTCTTACTCTAGGGGAGAGGTGCTCGGATCCATGACTGTCGATCCTCCGGGATACCTTCTTGAAGCATTCAAGGTCTTTGCTAACACCAACCTAAATGATCCAAAGCTATTCGGGGCAGCCCACTTCCTGGAGGTGGAGTCAGTTGAGTGGTTATCGAGGCTCTTCTACGGGGAAGGTCACGGTTTCCTAACTTACGGTGGTACTGAATCCAACATAACGGCTCTCTACATACTGAGGGAGCTTACTGGGGGAGAGGTCGTTATAGCACCTAAGTCAGTTCACTTCAGTATCAAGAAGGCCTGTAAGATCTTGAGGCTCCACCTCATTGAAGTAGGTCTAGGCCGGGATTACCGTCCTGATATGGGTGCTATGTGCGAGCTCATCAGGAAGTACAGAAGTAGGCTAGCAGGGGTAGTCCTCACTGCCGGTACCACAGAGCTCGGGGTAGTCGAGCCCGTAGATGAGCTGGTGAAGGTATGCGGTGACGTAGACTACGCGATACATGTAGATGCTGCCTACGGGGGGTTACTAGCCCAGGCGCTGAGGGGCGGCGGGCTCAAGCTACCGATATTCGACTTCAGGGTTGATAAGGTCTGTACAGTGTCAGTGGATCTCCATAAGTTGGTTGCCCCCATCCCCTGCGGGGCGATCCTGCTTCGTAGTAGGAGGCTGGAGGAGTTAGTCACCTTTGACGCACCATACATGCCTTCTGGGAAGCAGAGGACCTTACTTGGGACTAGGTCGGGCGGGGTTGCTGCTGTGGCCTGGGCTATCGTAAAAGCCCTCGGCGTCGAGGGGCTAAGAAGCTTAGCCCAGGAACTTAGGGCTAGGGCCCTCTACCTAAGCAGGAGGCTCGGGGAGGTGGGTGTGGAGGTAATTAGAGAACCTGAACTCCCACTAGTAGCATTTAAGGTTCCAGATAGGGATAAGGTGATGGAGTTCCTGTGGAGTAGGAAGCTGTACGTCTACCCGCTATCGATCCCCGGGGCCCTTAGGGTGGTAGTAGGACCGCATGTAACCTACGAAGCTATTGAGAGGCTGGTCAACACACTTGAGGAGATCCTTAAACCTTGAGGTAGCTATCGGTAGGGCACAGGAGGCTGGGTAAGCTGCTAGAGCTACGCTAAGTGCTAAGCTAGCCAGGGCAGTACTCCTCTATCTTTAGTGGGGTCAGGTCTTTATCCCACCTTAGTACCCACACATTATTCCTCCCGGCGAATTCTATAGCTTCGGGTAGAGCGTAGTCAGTGAATATCACCTTTACGAGCCTTCCTTCTGAGGAGGTCGGGCCTCCTCCGCTTCAGTAGCTCGACCTTATCTAGGAGCTCTCTAATGAGCCCCACGCCTAACCTGACAGCGACCTCACCCACAACGCAGATGTCATCGCTCGCACCGTAGATATCTACCTCCCTAGAATCTATGAATACCCTGCCCAGCTCCACCTCGACGTTCAACTCCTTTCTCAGCTTGTACCTGATGGTGCTCCTAGCCTCCTCTTCAATAGTTAGGGTCAACCCCTCAAGGGTTGTAGAGACCCCTCTTAGCGTTGTACGCACAACCCTTACCCCGAGAGGGGTAGGGGTAATGAACCGGAGACCCGGCCCGGCATCTAACCCTCAGGGAGGAGATGTAGCCCCGAACCTCCCCGCTTGGCAGGAACCCTTACCTTTTAAGGCGGGGAGGAGGTCAGTTTCTTAGGGATAGGGATCCAGAGCTATGGATTGATGAACCACCACCTGAGAAAGTTCTGAGATCGGTGTTGGTAAGGAGAATGTATAGCAAACGCCACTATATAGAGAAGCTGTTAGGAAAGCTCTTGGAGATTGCAGAGCTGTGTAAGGGTTAACTCAGCGCTTTTATCCATATAATCATCTTTGTCTTTCCCCTGTTGTTCCGTAGGTGATAGGGTATAGCTCCGAATGTTACTCTCCTCCCTATCTTTGGAGACTCGTAAGGGGTTCAGCTCTCATATAGGTTCGTGTTGTTTTATGTCATCGCCTCATCTTCCTTCCCCCGCATCGCTCCTTGGGTCTGCATCTGCCTTGGGGGCGTTCGGGGCCACCCCGGGGACCCCACATCTTGGGTGTTTGGAGCCGCCCTCAGAGCATCACAGGGCAGCCCACCACTTCGGGGACATGCTTTCAAAGATTATAGGCTTTTCTAACCACGTAGTGATATCAGCGGAGGAAGCATCAAACCATATGAAACCTGAAACAGCTGCGAAAGGCTTGTACATACCTTGATCTTCTGGATACCCGGCTACAGCATCTACGTAGCTAAGGTGTTCAGGAACGTCGGTGAGGCGTTCGCATCGATAAACGCCGTCAGGAGCCTAGTGAGCGTACCGTCACCCTACCTAGGGGGCCTCCTATACGAGGTAGTAGCACCGGCAGCACCGTACGTACTCTCATCAGCCATACTGGTAGTTACAACAGGGATAGCCGTCACCAGCCTCGGGAGTGCGGAGGTGCGGGGTGACCGGGCGGAGCCTCAGCACCCGTAGTAGACCAAAAAGAACTCCCTACACCTAGCTCAAGGTACCACGCGCTAACCCTGGGACCCCTTGGGGAGGGTTGCTGTAACCCTCCTCTCAGCAGGTGCCCAGCGGACTCCTGCCAACCTCCTCTGGAGCAGTAGTACACTCCCCCAGATACCCACCGTGGCTAAGGTCATTGCGACCCCGTTGGTAGACATCTCGTGGAGGGCTATCGCCCACTCATCTGGGCTCCGCATGGCTGTTAGGAACGGTGGCCACGGGACTAGCTCACCGTGCCATAGGTGCTCTAGAGCTAGTAGACCTGCGCCACCCCATAGTAACCCCTCAAGTAGCCCGAGGCCGACCCTCTTCGCAACCCCCCTCACGACCCTCCTAGCTACGGATACCAGTACAGCCAGTACTGCGGGTACTACGAAGCACGCCATTGAGTGCACCCAGTAAGCTTATATGTGCACAGGTTAATAAGTCTTAGCGGTGCCCGACCGTGTGGCTACTGGTACTGGGCTACGCAGCGGTAGTAGCTACGGTGGCCTGGTACGTGGGGAGGTCTAGGGGGAGGGAGCTCTGCCTAAACTACCTAGTGGTAGTACTCTGGGGTGCTACGGTAATGTCCTTCGTAGACCACCTCTACAGCTACTACCTAAGGGGTGAGGAGTTCATGGAGGTTAGCTTAGACTCCCTCGTACTAGGGTTCTCACTACTCCTAGTAGCACTTACCGTGTGGCTCGTCACACTACTCATCAAGGACCCCGAGAGGGTCTTCGCGAAACGCGTGGGCTAGACCCGCCGCGAGCTACGGAGGACCGGGACCTCGCAGTCCCGGGACTATCGTACGTACCTAGGTGGAGCTGGGTAGCTACCGGGAGGTGTCTAGCAGTCGAAACCCCTTCTACGTAGTTCGTCGAATATCCTGAGCCCCAGCCTCGCAACGTCCCTGTACCTCCTCTCCCGTATAACCTCCCTAACGGTCTCAGCACTTACGGAGCAGTACCCGTGGACGACTATGTTTCTAAACCCCACAACCCTTCGGTAGAGCCTGAAGCCCTCCTCATCTATGAACCCGCGGTTGCTGCTTTGAGTTTTATATAAGTTTTATCTTGATGTCACCCTCTTGCTATTATTATTACGTGTACTCTCTTTCCGTGTAGTTGCTTAACCTCGTCTTGGTGCTTTGCTAGTGGGTATAGGACTACTGTCCCGGCCCTGAACTTTATTACGGAGCACTTGGCGTGTATGAACCTAGCCGCGTTATCGCCCAGAGTAGCAGGTGTTAGAAAAGCTTATAAGCTTTGAAAACGCGTTCACAAAGCGGTGGGCTGCCCTGTGATGCTCTGAGGGCTCCAAGAGGCACCCAGGATGTGGGGTCCTAGGGGTGGCCCCGAACGCCCCCAAGCCCGATGAAGCCCCGAGCGGGATGCGGGGGAAGGAAGATGATGCGATGACCATAAAACCATACGAACATACATAAGAGCTGAGCCCCCGAACCCAGATCTGAAGCTTTCATTTGTGCTGCGAATTCGCTGTTTGTCCCTAGATGCTCATCCTCATCAGTTCATGTTTATTTGCCGCATCTAGGGGCTTCCTCCTCACCCACCCCTTCATAGGTAGCGCAGCTACCTCGGAAGCGGGCTCACAGGGCGCTGGGGCTAGCGGCGCAGACCCCTCATCCATACCAATAACAAACAGAACCTGTAAAATCCTAACCCTAAACATCAGCTACGAAACAGCCCGGCAAAAATCCTCTCGAAAAAGAGCCGAAAAGCGGGGAGGTTAAACAACCTCAACTTCGCTATATTTTTTAGTCATGATGTAAATGGTCGCTATGAAGATGGTGATGGTTATAGCCAATAGCGGTACTGCTATCGCTGGGGCGTTGTAGAAGTTGTAGGCAGCTAGTGGCTTCAATGTCAACTCCTCTGAGCACCACCAGGTGGATGGTTGCGTCAGCACTATGTCCTCTAAAGTTGTAGGTAGAGTTTTTGTGAGGTTATACGTTGCCCCTAGGAAGCCTCCATAGCATGAACAGATATTATTTCGGCAGCTGAACATCTCCCCATATTTAAGGTATATTATGTAGTAACCCTTCAAGCTTATTAGCGTTAAGATCGTTGAGGTCAGCATTAGCAACAACATGATCGTAGCAGCAAATACTATCGCGCCCCTCGCTAGAGGTCCTAGAGACTCTTCAACGAGATCTTCACTGTATGGTGAAAGACCTCTCCTTCTTCCCCTAGCTATGGCTTCCCTCAACTCTATTATTTTTCTCCTGTCAGCTAGAAAGTACGTGAGCACTAACCCCGTGAAGAACCCTCCTAGATGTGCCCATATGGCTATGAATGGGGAGATCATCATATATATGAACTGGAGGAGGACCCAGAAAGCTAGGTATGAAGACGCTTTTACCTTAAAGCACTTGTAGACAAACCCGTAACCTATGCACTTACACATAGCCGAACCTGGGTACAGGAGTAGGTATCCACCTATTAGCCCGCTTATAGCAGCTGAGGCTCCAACCATCGGAACATGTGCTCCCGGTAAGTTAAAGGCTATGGTTATGAGTGCCTGCGTGTAGGCACCAACAATACCTGATGTAAGGTATACTATGAGGTATCTTAGCCTACCTAGAGAGATCTCGATGTTGTCTCCAACTATGTAGAGGTACACCATGTTACCTAGAAGGTGGATGAAGTTCGCATGTGAAAACATCGAGAACAGCACACCTAGGAAGCAACCTCCGGAGGCTAAGCACGCTGCCGAGGGATACGTCTTATAAGCAAACTCGTCAGTGAGGAAGAATATTCCTCCTGTAAATAGGGCTACAAGAAAGTTCACAGCTATTACTAGCTTCGTAAGCCAGTAGCTACCAACCGGTGAGGTGTCCTGAAGCTCGCAGAGAGTGGCCCTCAAAGGACCTGCTATACCCTCGAAGTCCTCCCTCTCTTCATCTTCACTATACATAGGCTTCTCAGGTACAGCCTCAGAGCTGTACTCCCCAGCTCCATCAGATGAAGCAATGCGAACATCCTCACAAGCAGGGTAAACCTCTTCCCCGCAGAGTCTCCTATCCGGCGACATCGGCTCCAAGCTATATCGATCTTCGGTAAATTAAAATAAGTAAGCAGGTAGCGGCCTCTCAGGTTACCCTAGGAGGCACGCGATTGTCGTAGCTTCAACAATGTACCCCGATCACGACGGAAAGCAACATAACCAGCTCAGGAGCCAAGTACATAGGGTTCCAGCATCTACACCAAACACTACCTCTCCCCACGAGCAGGCACTCATCGACGGCAGCACGGCGAACGGGCAGAGGTCTAGAGATGCTGTCGTAAATCCTGCTATCGCCACCAGGGCGAAGCTCACCGCATTTGGGAGCCAGCCGTCGACAACGTCGAAGACAGGGAACGAGGCCTCAAGCTGTATTAGAAGAAGGTCTGTCATGCTGGCGCTCAGGCTCTCAGCCGCGGAAACTCATATTTTAATATCCAAGCATTAACACTGAAGGTGGTGTCACTGAAGGCCGTGTTCTCAACTATGATATTGCTGAATTTGAGGCCTTCAGAAGCTGTGAGGGTGCTGGCATCCGAGGGTCTCTACGTGGAGCTCGACTATGACAACTTCACCGTATTCGGTGGTAGGCAGGTCGAGGATGCGTTGCTTAAAGAGGTTGTGGAGAACGTTGTGGGGGGTTTGAGGAGGTATGTTAGGACTAATCACATGCCGTACCAACAAGGCGATATAGATGCCGATATAATTCCTCTCGAATCCGTTGAGAAGAGGATGATTAAATGGCTTGATGTAGGGGCGGAGCTCGGAGTTTCCGTGGCCGTTTTCCACGCTATAAGAACCAGTTCTAGGAGCCCTCTGGAGATGAACCTGGAGTTCTTCAAGGTGATGGCGAAGGAGGCTATCGATAGGGGGATTATGGTTGCGGTAGAGAATAGGATGGAGAGGGGGCTTTTCGGTTCTAAACCAAGCGATCTAAAAGCTCTTATGGAGGGTGTCGGGGAGGGGATCGGCGTATGCCTCGATGTAGGCCACGCCAACATAACCAAAAACCTACACCGATTTCTCGACGAACTAGGGGAGCATATAGTGGAACTACACCTACACGACAACGACGGCCTGAAAGACCTCCACAAACCTCCACTAACCGGCACAGTAGATTGGAACTCGATCATGCTGTGGCTTAGAAATAAAAGCAACGTCATACCGACTTTCGAGATAGGGTGTAGGGAAGATACTAGAAGTTGCCTAGCAGTAGCAAAAAGTGTTTTAGAGTGGTTCAGAAAACATCTACATATAGACACTTAATGCTCGTAACACCCCGGCTCTTTCATGCGGAAATAGCGAATTAGGGGCCAGGGTTCGCATCTATCGATATGAGGTGAAGGAGTCTTCAGAGAACTTTGGGTGTGTAGGACGTAGAAGAGACTGGTAAGGTAGGGCCCTTTAATAGCTGTGAAAGTTCTGGTTTCTTGGTGTGAGTGTGAGGAGATTTTCACTTGCTCTTTTGATTGTTGCGGTGGTTGCGGCTAGTACCTTAGTAACATACGCTATTCCTCAGATATGGTACAAGCTTGCCGAGGTCTCCGGTGTTGTGAGACCTCAGATAGCTACGTTGGTTCCTGTGACGATTAACCTCGGTGAGTTGTTGCCTGGGAGCAGCTTCAGCGCTTACGGTGTAGCAAACCTCACCTGCGGCAGTAAGTGCGATGTGACTAGGCTCGTAGTAGCTGTCCCAGCGTCAGCTGATGCCTGGTACTCCATGGTTAGAGGTTTTAGGAACCTCTACCTGAAGGTCAACATAGACTTGCTGGATCTGTGTCTACCTAATATCCCTGTAGTTGTTAACGGCACCTCGGCTATAGCACCTAGAGCTGACTCGGAGTGCTGGAAGTTCGAGGTAGAAGAGGGAGGACTGGCATACTACTCACTCAAGGAGTCCTGCAGTAGGGCGTGCGGCACCGTAACTAAACCACCAAACCCTCTACTACCAGGACCGCACCGCATCTACGTGAGCATCGCGGGGGAAACCTCAACCCCTACGCAGAGGGTTGAGCTAAACATAAAGCTGTACCTGGAGCTGACTTCCTCGCCCTGAATGTTCGTGCTCTCGTGATTGTGAGGAATGATCGGAAATTGTGGTATCTCTTGGATCCGTGCCGGCCGGGATTGACTTGTGATGCTTAAGCATGTGACGTGCCGGTATAATACTTCCGGTTCGGTGTATATGTGCGGTATAGGTGAGGATGGCTTCAGGGGTTGGTGCTGATCCGGCAAGAGGTTTTGTAGGGTTAGGTTATGATGAGTGGAGGAGGTTCTTCAAGGTCGATCTTTTTAGGGTGGCTAGCTACTCTGCTAGGGTCCGTAGGCTTGTCGAGCTCCTCGAGGCCCGGTCGGGGACTCTTGCCGCAGTAAAGATTGTTATGGGGGTTATAGGTAAGGATACTGTTGGGTACAGTAGGGATATTCAGGAATGTTTCAGCAGCTTCCTCGGTGTGAGGTGCCTTAGATGTCGGGAAGCCATCGCGAAGGTTTCTATGGGGATGCCCCTCGAGCAGGTGGTGCCGTCCGTGGCCTTAAGGTTTGAGGAGACCGAGTTTCTGAGCTCTGTAATGGTGCTGGAGAGGTTGGCAAGGGAGAGTGTGAGGTTAGCTGTGGGGGTCGACATAGATGAGGGGTACCTTAACACGGCAGCTGAGAAGGACTTCAACGCCCTCGTAGGAAACCCGCTGAAGGTGTTCGACTTACTGAGGGGGCTGCTGACAACACTACGCAGGATGCTACCGCATTACAGCCCCCACGCGTTCTTCGTGTACTCCCTCCGCAATGTCCCGCGATTCGCTGCCGAGAGGTTCCTAGGAGCGATGAACATCGAGGTGGCCGGCAAGTTCGGCATCGCTTTCGAGGACCTCATACCAGCTAGGGACAGCAGCTACTCCCTGATATCGCACAGACCTGGAACCGTGGGGGATGTCCTGGTCTCCGCCATAGACACAGCGTTTCGGGTGCATGAGGTCTGTGGCTTGCTTCACCACAAGCGGCTGAGGGTCAGGGACGAGAGGCGGCACCACATCGAGGCGTTCACCCCCCTAATAGAGGATGTGGCTGATGCCCTAGGCGTTAAGAGCCAGTTGGAGACGGTCGTAGCACCCCTGCTAGGTAGTGCCCGGAGGGAAAGGCGCGGCTCGTACAGCGTGGTGAGGATTGGGGTGAGGACCGAGAACCCAGCTCTCTACGTTAGCGCAGGGGGGAGAAGGATACCTGTAGATAGATTTATGGGTGGTCTAGCCCCGTACCTACTGCTAGGTCTTGGGAGATTCGAGAACGTGGTTAGGGAGGCATCAAATATAACCGCTGACTTAGTAGTCTACGTAAGGTGAGCCTTCTTTGTGTGCAAGTGCTGGGGGAGATGCGGTGGACCTTGTCGATCTCATCTACGGCTACATAAAGGCGGAAAAAGAGAAGCATAAGCGCGAGGCAGGTGTTATATGGGTTTCCGACCTGGTGAGGTGCCCCTTGAAAAGGATGTATGAGGAGAGGTTCCCGGAGATAGCTCTGAGCGAGATGTTCAGGCCGAGCCTCGTACTCGGCACTCTACTCCATAAGGGTCTCGAGGAGCTGCTTAGGAACCTCCTCAGAGAGTACGTAGTGCAGACCGAGGTTGAGGGGTCGAAGGAGGTGCTCTTAGAGAGCGGGGAGACCCTCCTAGTTAGAGGGCGGGTAGACATGCTGCTGTCAAGGGGGGAGGAGAGAGTTGCGGTCGAAATTAAGACATCTAGGTCGGACAGGAGCATACCTCAGAGGCACCACATAGACCAGGTCAGGGCATACAACTGGCTTCTAGACCTCGACAGATCTGTACTCCTCTATGTGACACCAGACAGGGTCACGCAGTTCTATGTAGACGATAGGATGAGTGATTCGGAGGTGGCGAGTATAGTAGTGTCTAAGAAAGCTCCGAGATACAGCTGGGAATGCTCTTACTGCCCATACTCAGTCGTATGCCCCAGCAAGGTAGTGGTGTAGGATCCGCACCTCCCCAGCACTACCGCGCCCCGAGGATGCTAGGCCATGAGTGTGAGGGTGTTAAAGGTGGATTACCTACATGAGGGAGTGTTATTAGAGAGAATCGGTAGGTTCGTTGTGAGGGTTAGAGTAGGTGGGGAGAACATTCTGGCCCACAATACAAACACCGGGAGACTTCCAGGTATTCTATCGCCCGGCAAGAGGGTGCTGCTAGCGCCGGCGGGCGGTAAACTCAGGTTCAGGTTAGTTGGGGTGGAGGATGCGGAACCTGGATGCTTCAGCATAGTTGATGTAGTGACGCAGGGAAAGGTCTTTGAGAGATCGGTGGAGCTAGGTGTAGTACCGTACTTCAGAGGGTGCGCTGTGGTTAGGAGACACGCCCGTGTCAGGGATTCCAGGCTCGACTACTTACTTTCATGCGGTGGTAGGGACGTGCTGGTGGAGACGAAGAGCGCCTTAATGCGTGGTTCTGGAGGTGAGGCTATGTACCCAGACTGCGAGACCTTTAGGGGCAGGAAGCACATCAAGCTACTAATAGATCTCGCGCTCTCCGGGACACCTACTTACCTGGTGTTTGTAGCTGCTGTGTGCGGGGCCAGGTGTTTCAAGCCGAACGCTGACGGGGACAGAGAGGTGTATCGCCTCATATATAGAGCACTGGAGAGCGGGGTCTTCGTTAGGGCTATCTCCGCGCACTTGAGTTTAGATGGTTCAGTATACTTGGACAACCCAGATCTCCGTCTGTGCTTAGAGAACGCTAACGGAACTCCCCGACTATGAAGGGTTGCGATTTCTTTAGCGGGCTAAATGTTCCTCATTAGGATAGATTCTCAGCGTCAGGCCCTTGGGGCGGCAACATGTACTAGGAATCCTGGCTACTGGGAGATCTAAACTTGGGTACTTACTCTATCTCGACACCTCAGGGTAGGGTCTCAAGTAGCTTCGGGAGGTTCCTCAAGTCATCTATGGTTATGTCCGGCTCAACCGATCTATCGATCCCCATCCACTGTAGGTAGGGATCGTGCTTAGACCTAGCTATGTAGATAGCTCTCAGTCCGAACTTCTTCGGGTAGTACACGTCGAATGTGTAGTTGTCTCCTACAACAACCCCGCTAGATATGCTGGGATCTACCTTATAGAACCTCTCGCAGTTCTTTAAGCAGCCGCAGCTGTCCGGCGTAACTATGCGGTCGAAGTACTTTTCTAGTCCGTATAGTTCGATAACACATCTCTGGTACTTCATCAGCCCGTTCGTAGCGAGGATCAGCAGCGTGTTAGGTTTCCTCAGCCTTGGCAGCACAGTGAGCGCGTCGTCAAGGATCTTAGTCAGGTGGCACATTTCCAACAACTTATTCTCTACGTTGTACGATTCCTTAACACCTAACCTCTTAGCTACCTCCCTGTATATGTAGTCCCAATCGAAAGCCAGGGGCTTTGATTCCTTAACTAGCTCTATGTGTAAGGTCCATGACATGGACTCGACGTCCTCAAGCCTCAGCCCCGAAGCACTAGCTAGAACTGCGTAGGCCTCCCTTATTATCCTCGAGATAGGTGAGATAGCCAAGGTGCCGTCAAGATCTACGAAGATGGCTACCCGACTATCTGCCTCCCGGTACGTGAACGGTGAGTCAGTACCTGCTAACGTATACACCACCGAATTAGAAGTGATGCCCGTCATTTAAGATAAGCATGAGAAGGCCTTAGATGTGATTTAATTAGGGTGTGAGCGCTCTCTTGGTTTTCGTCATTAAAAGCTTAATATTCTTCTATACTCTAGACTTTAGGTGCTCCGGGTTGTCCCAGAAGGCTGAGAAGACCGTATCGAAGGAGCTGAAGATCGTGACCCGGCCCGTGGTGACTGTAGATGACGTGCTCAAGGACACCAAGAAGGTTGGCATCCTCTCTATAGTTAATAAGCTTGGTGAGGTCAGTGAGAGAGGTCTAATCAACGCGCTGTACATCCTGAAGTCAGAGAAAAACAAGGAGCTAGGATACCAGTTCCAGGTTATCGGTAAGGCTGTTAACTCTAGGGACCTCCTCGAGGACATAAGGATCCTACTGTATCTAGGGCTACTGGAAGTCACAGAGAGGAGAAAGCTGAGGCTCACGTCTCTTGGGAAGGAGCTCCTGGATAAGGTAGGGGGAGGTGTGGGCGGGTCTCTTGAGGAGGTGCTCCAAGCTGTTGAAGAGATTAAGCAGAGGGTGTTATCTGAGGACAGCCTGCTGAGCATGATGTCGTCGGGCGGTAAGGGTAGAAGACGTAAGTAGGCACTAAAAGGATATTTAAGTTTACCATGCGATGCATTGAGATGGTGGTGCTGGATGGTTAAGGCATCTCAGGGTTTGAGGCATAAGACTAGGAGAATGCTGAGCAAGAGTATTAGGGAGAGAGGTGCGATACCTAGACTGAGTTTACTCATGCTGGAGTATAAGGTCGGCGATAAGGTACACATAGTTCCTAACCCAGCCATACATGAGGCACTACCGCATAGGAGATACATAGGTAAAACCGGGACAGTAGTAGGTAGGAGAGGAAGGGCTTACCTCGTAGAGCTTTACGTAGGCAGTAAGAGGAAGGTCTTGATGGTTGTTCCCGAGCATCTAAGACCTGCTCAATCGGGGAGTTAGGGAAACGACATGAAGATTCTAGAGGTTAGGACCATACCCTTAGCCCTAGTGCGTAAGAGACTGATGGAGTGTCAGGAGAAAGGTTTCGTCGTTAGGAGCATAGCTAGGAGAACCATGGAGCTAGCTGATATGTTAAGTAAGTGTGGGCAGCCGGAGGAGCTTTACGAGAAGCTACTTGGCTTGGGGCTTAAGGACCTAACCGCATCCATGATAGTTGACATCGCCCCCAAGACCGAGGAGGAGGTGAAGATCCTCCTGGGCTTTGAGGAGTCGATGAGCGATGAGACCGTATCCAAGGTCCTAGAGCTAGTGAGCACCTACTGCTATAAGAACCCATAAAGGAGAACCAGTAGAAAGTGGTACCATGAGTTCTAGAGATAGGGATTATTGGAGGAGGCTAGTGAGTAGAGAGGAGTATGCATTAGTGCTGGACTTCATGCCTAGGGGGAACCCAGCCGACCCCCATCACCCATCCCACCGAGAGAGGCCCATAGCACAGGCAATCGGCAGTAGATACTTCACCTTACTGGAGTTCCATCCAAAAACAGGGGTTGATGTAGCTATCGGCGAGAAGGTCTACGTAGGTTTTTTGAGGCGGGAGCTGCGTGATAAGGTATCCTATGTGTGGGGCGAGCCCATACTCTACGATGACTTGACGGCCATAGCTAAGTCAAATCTTCCGGTAGTTGTTCAGGGCATAGTTCTGGAACTAGAGAAGGAGTTTACAGCGTTCTTCAACATGGCACAGCCCCTAACTATAAAACTCCACACACTGGAGTTAGTTCCCGGCGTAGGTAAGAAGACCCTGTGGGTCATACTCGAGGAGAGGAACAGAGAACCGTTTAAGAACTTCGCCGATATAAAGAGCAGAGTTAAGGGCTTCGACCCTCAGAAAGCCATAGCGGAGAGGATACTCAGCGAGCTGAGGGGGAGTGAAAGATATTATCTCTTCGTGCACCCACCTAAAAACGTCGCTACTGCGGTCTACCTTGATTACCTGAGCAAGCTGTATGGAGAGAAGTGAGTTGAGCATAGCCCCTACCATACCTGTAGCTGTTAGGATAGTGCTCGTAGAGCCGGAGGGAAGAATGAACTTCGGCCAGGTTTTGAGGCTCAGCAGGAACTTCGGTATAGACGACATCTGCGTCGTAAACCCCAAGTTCGACATCCACGACCCCGAGGTTGTGGAGTTTGCGGCAGGCGGGTCAGTACTCCTCGAGAAGGTTAAGATAGTGGACGACCTAGGGAAGTGCCTTGAAGGCGTGAGTATCTCAGTATGCACTACGTCGATAGCTGGCTCATCGGACGATCCCCTCAGGCAGGCTGTGTCCCCCAAGGCGATTCGGTGGCTGGTACCGTCGGGCTCTAGGATAGCCCTTGTTTTTGGTCGGGAGAGTGTTGGGCTGACCAGGTCTGAGCTGTCAATGTGCTCACTCATCTCCACGATCCTAACCCCCTCAGACTACAATGTACTTAATCTATCTCACGCAGTAGCACTATACCTTTACGAGCTTCTAGGACCGGCTGAGAGCCTAGTAGTAGGTGAGAGGTGTCCTAGCAACTACATCGACATCATCATAAGGTACGTAGAGAAGTTGGGATCTGCGTACGGGATGAGCCGGGACGAGGTAGCATCCCTTAAGCACGTACTAAACAAAGCTGCCTTAACTAAGGTCGAGTGCAGGGTCCTCTACAAGCTCCTGAAGAGCGCTCTAGCAATATACAGCAAAGCTAGAAAACTGTGTTTAGAGCCTCCGGACAGCTCCGCAGGGCGTGCCCCGGAAGCCGCCGCGACTGAGGGAAGATAGCGGAGCTACGTTTTCACTTGCTGTTTCAGCTTCACGAACCTGAGTCCGTGGTCTCCTAGATACTTGATCGCCTGGCTGCTCGCATCTGGAGCTGCTAATATCCCTGTAACGCTCAAGCCTAGGCGTCTATAGTACTCTACGTAGCGGTATAGCTGGTACGCTGCCTCGACATCCGCTCTAGATCTCTTCACCTCCACTACGACAAGGTTGCCGGAAGTGTCACGTAGGAGTAGGTCGACCCTACCGTAGGGGGTGCTCACCTCACGTGCGATGAGGGTAGCACCATCCAGGACTAGCGATGGACTCCTTGATAGCTCATCCACTATATCGTCTTCGCTACCGAAAAGAGATAGGCCGGCACTACTTAGATCTGCGACGAGCACCCAGGAGCGGCCCCTTACCCGTACGCAGACCTCTTCCCTAGGGCTAGTCCGGACAGCCCTGATCTCCGCTATCTCATCATCTACACTCCTAGCGTAGATCTCAGACCTAGGCTGCCAGTTGAGGGGGTCCCGCCCTGTCGCCCCGTGTACTAGGAGGGTCCCATCCTTCTTTAAGACCACTAATCTAGGTGCTTCATTTGCGGTACTTGCTGCCCTACCGGAGTACTCAACAGAGCACCTAGCGATGACCACTATAGTAGCTCTCCTGAACCACCTGCTAACTATCTCCACGAGCTCTGGCGGGTCTACCTCACCGCTTGCGAGTACCTCCCTCAAATAGGGTCCCTTACTACTCACGGTGAGTTCTCTACCCCTAACACACCGCTGAGGATCTTACCGACTATGTTGCCTACAGGCTCTCTAGGTATGGTGATGGATGAGGCCTCTGCGTGCCCCCCGTAAACTCCCCTCAGCGAGTCGGCTATCTGCTTTGATAGCTCTAGCGCGTCTTTGCGGGCCGATCTAACGGTTATGACTACCTTATCCTGTTCTTCTCTTATGAGCACGACGCCCTTGCGGTACGCCTTGGAGAGCTCTGTAGCAGCTATACCTATGATGCCTGCGAACGCCCTAGACATTGGGAGGTCTAAGAAGGTCATCTTGATTCTCCCGACGTCTAGGGAATCCTCCGACAGGACCTTGAGCAAGCTGTTGAGTAGGAACTTAGCCCTCCGGGTCCTTAGTTTGACAAGGGGGTCCTGCGGGATGTTCCTCGCTTTAATCATTAAGTCGATGAGGTACCTCATGAAGTCCAGATCACCGGGGTTTATAGCTACTGACATCCGGACCGAGTCAACTATCTCCAGGATAGACCTGTCGGTGTTGGGCGCGGGGGCGCGACCTTCACATATGTCGGCGGCCTCCACGAGGGCACTTTCATACGGGTTCAGAGGGGCCCCAAAAAGTTGGGTCAGCAATCTAGGGGTTGAAGATACCTGTGCATATATGACTTTAGCGTAGGGCTCTATCTTAGGTATCAAGGAGCCCGAGGTTTCGTGGTGATCTACGTAGGCCACTTTCTTACATCTCGTGGAGATGGATTTCAAGGTGTCGACAAGCTTATCGCTTAAGGCTATATCTAGGATTACTAGTTCCTCAGCACTAGCTCCCAGCCTCCCGACATCGATATGTGCCCTCCAGGGATGTGTCACCACGAGGTTGAGTCCGTGAGGGTAGAGGTCCCTGTAGAATCTCTTTATGTAGAGGTACGCAGCTATAACGCCGTCGCAGTCCCCGTGAAATACTACGGAAGCTTTCACATACCTCCACCTCCAACTCCAGTAATTAAAGAGATGTAGCGTTGATATATCCTTTAACATCCAACATTAGGGGTTAGGTAGCAACGGGCCGAGCCCCGCCCTAGAGAGTTTATCTATGAGGGGCGTATATTGTGCTTTTGAAGCCGGCTCCTCTCAGTGTTACTGCTTGCCGGTGTCTTCAATCTGGACCTGGATCTTCAGTCTAGCCTCCCCGCGTAGGTATCTAGATAAACTCTTTAGGAGCTTTAGCCAGGCTCTAGAGACCTCGATGAGGTTCTCCATGTCGGAAAGGTAGTACGCGGCAATACCCAGCAATGTGTAGAGGAGGGGCACTAGTTGCACCATGTAGAAGCTGTACTGGCTTTTGTTTCCTGCTAGCCATAGGAGTACGTACATAGCCCACGTAAGCCACGTACATAGCCAGGTAAAGCCCTCGTCAGGCATTTTCCTCAGTTTTGGGAGGAGGTATATACTGATAGCTGCTGTACCTAAGTAGAGTATTGGGTTGCCGGATGCTACTAGGTCAGCTACGAACCCAGCGCCCTCCACGTACTTGTAGTGCAGGATGAATGAGTTCGCCCCTACTAACCAGTCCCAAGGAGCTGCTGCGGGCGGTCCCTTACCTGGCTCAACCTTAGTTGATATATGCCACCTGACAGCACCTTCAACAGCCTCAGCCCACCACCTGAAGAAGTCTCCTTTATAGGCTAGGAGAGGTGCTGAGAGGGCTATGAACATCGCTAGGGGTGCGTAAACTAGTAGAAGGATAGCCATCGCCGGAGGCACCTTCCTTGTGTACCTAGAGTATAGAGCTGGCACTACAAAACCGCCGCTGAACTTCGTTGAGAACGCTAGGGATAGGGATGTGGTGGACTTATAAACGCTCCCGCTAGCAGCATAGAAACACGCTGCGTAGGTGAGGAGCGCTAGAGGTGCGTCAAGCATTGCCACTACAGTAAGGGATCTGAACGTCTTGTCGAGAGCGGTAATAGCTGGGACTACTACAGCTAGAACACTGCCCCAGGACCCCTCGAGGACCCTCTTAAGCAGTACGTACTCCAGGATCAAGATACCGACCCCGGACGCTATGGATGGTAGCCTCCAGCAGAGAGGTCTATCTCCGCAGGTCAGTATGGACAGTGCCACCATGTACTTACCTAGGGGCGGGTGCTCGAAGTTCATGTAGTTAAGTATGTTACCTGCGTTAGGGTAGCAGTACCCCACCCCAAACGACCTCACGTACGGGAAAGACGTTACGGTCTTCAGGGCCTCCTTGGGAACATCTGCACAGACAGCATATAGAGGGTTATCCCCTGTACCATAGTAGTCAGTTGATTTAACGACCCTACCGCCGAGCCCGGAGATCTCGTCCTGGAGTCTCAGGGCGGTATCCACAAAGTCGCTTCTGCTAGTGGCTACCAGCTCGAGGGTGACTCTGTACATATCGCTCCCGACGGACGGGTACACCCCGAAGACTTTGTTCAGGTAATTCCTAGCAGAGCTTACATACCAGATCTCATCTGATATGTAGTCATCTACTGAGCTAGCGAAGGTGATCTGGAAGTACCCGTAGATCAGGAGCACAGCTATTAAAGCAGCTACTTCTACTCCCTTGAGCACGAACGTGCGGGACGTCATCGGCGACCACCTTAGCTACGTCCTCCGCAACTTAACTGCTCAGCGTGTAGCACCGTACTGCCTTCACCTCAGGTGTCTCTCTATCTCCCGCGGCTGGTTATTGTGCGGACTATCTCCTCGTGGAGGGCGTTCCTGTTGGCTTCTGTCACAACGTATGGGAGAACTTGGAGGGACCTAGACAGCAGAGCCCTCCTGACCTCGTCGAAGGACCTTATATGCACTACTGCTACAGTTGGTTTAGTGCTGTACATGATCTCCCAGATTTTCTCACCTAGCTCTTTCACCTTGAGCTCCATAGGTCCGACCTCATCTATAGCTATGACATCGCACACCCTTTCAGCGAATTCCAACGACTTGAGACCGACGGACAGAGCATCATCTATCTTAATGCAGTACCTACCAACAGTTAGGTTACTGAGCCCACTTATCTCGCCGCAGACGTATGAGAGGACCCCCTCCATAGACAACCCTAGCGACACTATCTTGAAGCCTTTCCTAGCACCCCCGACCCTTATCTCAGGGCAGTAAAAACCGCAGACGCTGTAGCCGGCACGTTTAAGACCTTCCACAACTTTCATGAAGACCGTTGACTTCCCGATGCCGGGTCTGCCACTGAGTAAGACCTTGATCGGGCCTAGAGGGATTGGGCGCCCAGTTGCTCCGTAAAAGACGGGGGAGCTCATTGAAGTCAGACCTCGCCTAGCGCTCACTAGAAGCTACTGAAGGAAGTTTTTATAGTAGCTAATTCTAGAGTCTGCGGGTGACGGGTTAGGTGAAGGTAGTTATGAAGATAACTGGGAAAGTGTTCGACAGTGAGGCCTATGCCAGCACCATCCTCAGGATCGTCGAGCTCGTAGGGCGGAAGCTTGACCAAGGACACCGGTTTGCCATAGTGGTTGGTGGGGGTAGGAGAGCGCGGGAGTACATAGAGTTGGGTAGGAGGTTAGGTATTGGGGAGGCTTTTCTGGATGCTTTAGGCATCGAGGTCAGCAGGGTTAACGCCTTGGTGATGGCCTCCATTCTAGGCCCGCACGCACACCTACCGATCCCGAGGAGCGTAGACGACTTCTTGAGGGCTTGGGCCTCAGGTAAGGTAGTAGTCTTGGGAGGGCTCCAGCCGGGGCAGTCGACTAACGCAGTGGCGGCCGTGGTCTCCGAGCTCGTGGGGGCAGACCTCCTCATTAACGCTACTGACGTCTCAGGGGTCTACGACTCAGATCCTAAGACCAACCCAGGAGCTAGGCTACTGAAGGAAGTCACAGTTGAGGAACTTGAGAGGCTGGCTTCGCGGGACGCTATACCGGGCTCGTACGAGCTGTTCGACTTAGTAGCGCTGGAGATAGTGAAACGGAGTAAGATTCCCCTGGTTTTTCTGAGTGTTTACGATACAGAGAACATGGCTAGGTTACTAGAAGGAGAAGATTTCGTCGGGACAAAAGTAGTGTACAAAACAAACAACAGCTTAAAGCTAAACGATGCCTAGCATCTCTCCGGCTAGGAACGCCGAGGCAAGAGCCTATAGCAACAGACTGTGAATCAGGTTCATGTAGGCCATCACTATAAATCTCGGTTCATTCAGTCTCCGGCTATCCTGTAGCTGATCACCGGGAGTAACTTTCTCAAACCCTGATTCTCGTTTGTCTGCCAATCCGTCTAGTCGATGGGGTATTAACGCTTCTCCTTCTCAAGAGAAATGAGGACATGGTCTTTCCTCTTGTGATAATATGAGCTCTCACAGGTATACCAATAGAAGCTGAGTCCTATCCCAACCTGTACTTAGCGAGGATCATCCTAGCAGTAGCAACCCTTAGGAGAATAGCTAAGACTCTTCTAATGAGGTCATGGGGTTCTGAGGGAGAAGTGCGGGGGGTGGGATTTGAACCCACGCAGGCCTACGCCATCGGGGCTCTCACTCAAGGTCCTGAGCCCGACCCCTTTGACCTGGCTCGGGCACCCCCGCACCATTTAATGTAAGTTACCAAACAGCTAATAAGCTTGCCTCACGATATCCTCAATGACGGCTTTAGCTCTGTGTTTGTAGGGCTGTTTCAGTTTCATATTCTTTCATAGCGCCTATGATATATGGATGAACTCGATGAGTTAGATGAGGGGGACTCCCAGGGCCGTCTTCGGTGGAGGGAGTGGGGTGGGGTCGCTAGGCGACTGGCGGCGACGCACTCCCGCAGCCGGGGGCGGCCGATGCGGGAACCGTTAAGAGGTAGGTGGTGTGGAGCCTAGATTCAGCGAACATGAAGGGCAAGGAACCACCATCTGCTGAGAAACGGCTAGGTCATCTCTAGCTTAATATGTCTACGAAATAGAGAGGTGGGGCTCTACTTGGAGTTGAGAAGGTTGTTCGGGACTGACGGTGTTAGAGGTGTGGTCAATATCGAGCTAACCCCTGAGATGGTTTTGAGGCTTGCTATGGCTGTAGGTACATACTTCGGACCAGGGTCTAGAGTTATGGTTGGGTCTGATTCTAGGGCTGGAAGGAGCTTCTTAGGTAGGGTCGTCATTGGTGGGCTGCTGTCAACAGGGGTTAAGGTGTTTGATGCTGGTTTAACTCCCACCCCAGCACTCCAGTACTACGTTAAGACCATGGGGTTCGATGGAGGTGTTATGCTTACAGCCTCCCATAATCCACCCGAGTACAACGGGGTTAAAGTGGTTATGCCGGACGGTGTTGAGGCGCCTCGGGAGGTTGAGGAGGAGATAGAGAGGATATTCTATGAGTCGAGGTTCCGGAGGGCAAGCTGGCAGGAACTCTCGCAAGATGCTGTTGGGGTCTTCGATGTATTGGATCACTACGTGGACGGTGTAGTGAAGTTAGTGGATAGTAGTAGCATTCGAGATGCCGGGCTCAAGGTAGTTGTAGATCCGGCAAATAACGTAGGTGCCTTGACTACCCCAAAGATATTACGGAGGCTGGGAGTCAAGGTGGTGACAATAAATGGCGATATAAGCCACGTACCGTCTAGGGGCATCGAACCGAGCCCGGAGAACGTTAGAGAGCTTATCGATACGGTTAGGACTGTAGGGGCGAGCTTCGGGGTAGCTCACGACGGTGATGCTGATAGGGCTATCTTCATCGCTAACGACGGCCGATATATTCCGGGGGACTACTCTGCGATGCTGCTCTGCGAGCACATCGTGAAGAATCGAGGTGAGAGGTCGCCTCCGCGTGTTGTAACGGCTGTGTCGAGTACAACGCTGGTCGGGCCCGCACTGTCTAAGTACGGGATCGAGGTAGTCTGGACAAAGGTTGGGTCCATAGTCATAGCCAGGACTATGATGAGAGTTGGAGCTATAGCAGGGTTCGAGGAGAACGGCGGCTTCATGTATCCCAAACACCAGTACGTAAGGGATGGAGGTATGAGCCTTGCCTTAATGGCGGAGCTCCTAAGCCGTGAGAAAGTCTCCCTCTCCGAGTTGCTGGATAGGCTCCCGAAGATGTTTGTGGTCAAAAGGAGAGTTTACATAGACAAAGCAGTCATAGCTAAAGTCTACGAGAGAATAAAGTCAGCGTTCTCCGGGTTAGATTTTATTGAGGTCGACGGGATCAAGGCTATATCGAAATCTTTCTGGTTCCTCGTTAGACCTAGCGGTACCGAGCCCTTGGTCAGGGTCTTCGTTGAGGCGGAGTCTGAGGAGCTAGCGAATCAAGTATTAAAGGATATACTAGACATCTTTAGGGAGGTGGTAGGTAGTGAGGTACGTGTTGCTTAACCTACTGGCGTGCCCTATGTGCAAGAACTTCCCGCTGAAGCTAATGGTTTTCGAGGAGGAGGTCGTAGAGAAGGAGTTTTCGGTGAAGACACCTTTCTGCGACCTTTACTGTGGCCTCAAAGGCTCCTACATAAAGGATCTTAAGGTCGAGGACCTCAACTGCGGGGAATGCGTTAAGCACGACATTACGTGGGGTCTACTCCACTGCGAGAAGTGCGGTAGGTGGTACCCGATAATAGATGGAATACCTTTCATGTATCCAGACGACCTTAGGACGAAGCCGAGAGTAAGGAGTAAGGAGGAGCAGTTCATAAGTAAGTACTCGGATAGGATTCCGCCAGAAGTAGCTGAAAAAGATCCCCTGAAGCTACTTAAGCCTAGAGCTTGAAGAGAACCGTCTTAGGAATACCGTCCACGTACACCACACGTATCTTAGACACTATCTCTGTCCCAGCAACGACGTCGAGCTCCCTTCGAAGGGCTTGAAGAGCTGTGAGCTTGCTGTTTAAGCTCTCCACAGCTATCTCGAGGGCTGCCTGCTCCTGCTCTGCAGTCGGGTTGAAAACTATGGTCAAACCCCTCAAGGTGACTGCGTTAGAGGCTACCTCAGCTTTCACTCCTAGCTTGCCCAGAATCTCCTTAATCCTCTTTTCCTGCTCAACCCTTATCCTCAGCTCTTCTAGCTTCTTCAGGAGGTCGCCCATCCTACGCCTTAGCTCGGCTACCTCCTCGTCTACGTTCTTCACGAACTCAGCGAAGCTGTCAAATTCCTTGATGTCAGTCGCGGTAAGGGGTCTAGTTGAAGACATGCTATCACCATAATTGTGTAGATATCTCAGTATATATGCTTTATAGACTCATGGCTCTGAGTACTACCTAACCCACTCTTCGTCTACGATCAATAGTTAGCCCGACTTGACGACACGGAGAGGAGCTAGAGAAGCTTCAGCTTTCCGGTCACTCTATCTACAAGATCTTCGGGAGCAGGCCCCAGAGCAGCTGCTGTGAGCGTACCTGGGGGTAGCTCTGTGAGGCCAGCATCCTGGATTACCGCTACTGGGATACCGAGGCTTTCAGCTTCCCTAGCGTACCTAAGTAGCTCCTCAGCAGACCTCACCTTCAAAACAACTTTCTTCTGCCCTTCATCGATCCATTGACTGAACCACAGCGGTCTTCTCTTCATGGCCTCCAGGGCGGCGCTAACGGCGGCGTGAGCTACTTGAGCAGCTAGCTTTCCCTTACTCATCTTTATGTCGGTTCTAACTATTATTACCTGCTTCACGGCTCCTACCTGCTTAACACAGCTACTATCTTGTCTACGGCACTCCTCAAGCTCTCAACTAGGCACTTGTTGTAGCATTGGGGATCCAGCACACCGTTCCTAGAGCATCTATCTCTGCAGTGAGCCTCGTAGGTGTAGCTATCTACCTCAAGTAGGAAGTAGTTTGGGTTCTGCGGCAGGCTCCTGATCTTCACTAGAGACCTTAAGTCCCCTAAAACCCTCATGATTTCCCTAACATGGTCCTGCCTACTCTTATCGAAGATGTAGAAGCCGTACTTTCTGAGGGATGACACGACCTCAGATTTTACATCTTGATACTCCATATCTCTTCACCGGGAGCTTGAGCGTGCTGTACACACATCTAACGAGCTCTTCAGCTAACCTCCTACCCACATAGCACTCAACTACTCTTATCTTGAGCTTCCTATAGACAGCCCTGAGCAGGACGCCTCCGTCCCAACTATAGACGACGATATCACCCCTAACCGTTTTCCTAGGGTTCCTCCTCATGTCCACAGCCACCACGTAGTAGTTGCTCGGGACCTCGAGCATGACCTCATGTGCCTCGCCTTTAGCGTACGTAGGTTTCGTAGGTATCCTCGACGTTTGGAGGGGCGCTGTCTTCACGCATCCCCTACCTACGATCAGGTATGTAGATATCCTCGTGTGCAGACCGCTCCTGCTTGTGGATTTCTCGACCCTTACTTTAAGAGCCAACGCAGCGTACCTCAAGGACATTGCTGACCTGCTTGTAGGTTATGCTTCCACTCACCCTCAGCATTACAGCAGAGTCGAACTCTGCGAGAGACACATTTAGAGAACACCTCTCTGCCACCACGCTAACGTGGCTAACACCTCTCATCTCTAGGTTTTCCAGTAACATACCGCTGTGATCATACAAGCTCACGGTAGTAGCCCCTCCCTTACTTACATATACTATTAGTGTCGCGGAGCTCAATATCCGACCCAGTACGGTTAAGCAGATCGGAATAAAGCTTTGCTAACGATAGTTTTAATGGCTACCAACACAGAGACCTGTAGGATGGTATCAAGCATGGTTGTAGCATCATATGCTCTACTCATCGAGGTCGGTAGTCTCATGACTATCCCGCGAAGAAACGGTAGCTGGGTTCTTGAGCGCGGCTACTACACCTACGTAGGTTCTGCTAATATCGGTAGACCCTACCTGAGGGTCTTGAGGCATCTGATGAAGGACAAGAAGGTGAGGTGGCATGTAGATGTCCTCACGTCTAGTCCAGTAGTTAGTTCTATCCTAGCAGTCCTAGCGTACGGTGTGTCAGAGGAGTTGCTGTACTTAGCCCTGGCTTCGCAAGCCCTCTTCGTTCCTGTAGCTAGGGGGTTCGGGGCTTCGGACAGCAAGAACCACATAACCCACCTATTTAAGGTCGATGTGTCAGATTCACTAGAGGCAGCTAAGGTCTTGCTGGGGCTGGTTTTAAGGGTGTGCCCGCAACAGGTGGAGATAGTTGTTGGTGCAGTACCTTCCCTCAGACCAAGTTAGACGTTCCCGAAACAGATAAGCTTATAAACTCTGCCACGATAGGAGTCCGTCAAAACGTAAAGAGTTGGAACGTATGTCGGAAGGTAGGGTAAAGGTATCGGATCTCAAACCGGGAATGGAAAGGGTATCCGTTCTCGTAAGAGTAATAGATCCAGGGGAAGTCAGGAAGATAACCACGAAGTCAGGCGAGAGAACTATACGAGAGGCAGTAGTAGGAGACGAGAGCGGTAGGGTAAAGCTAGTGATGTGGGGGAAGTCAATAAAGTCCCTAGCTAAGGGAGATGTAGTAGAGGTCTCCGGTGCTTGGACAACAGTATTCCGCGGTAAGCTACAGCTAAACGTAGGCGGTACCGAAAACGTTAAGGTAGTTGAAGACTCCGGGGAGATACCAACGACGGAGCAGATCCCAGAGGCTGAGCCGAAAGCTGAGGGAGCAGCACCACCTAGAAGATCGAGACCCTCCAGGGGGTTCCAGAGGAGAAGGTTTGGAGGTAGAAGTGGAGGCGACGAGTTTGAGTGAAGGGCAGGACACTGCGGAGCATGTGGACTATGTGGCAGTATACGACAGTATAGTTACCAAGAAGCCCGTTAGGCAGGGCACCGAGATCGGGCTCAGCGGTGAGGAATATATAGTTAGCCTAGGAGAGGAGAAGGTGTTCGCTCTAGCGCCAGCCGCCTACTACATATGGAGCCTTTGCGATGGTGTTAGGTCGGTAGGCGACATACTTGAGAAGGTTAGGGCCGACCTGAAGGAGAGCGGTGAAGAGGGGCTGGAGGAGCTGGAGCTAAAGCGCGTTCTAGCCATGGTCTTCACCGAGCTAAGCAACGTAGGCCTGATCTCCTGGGCTCAGACCTCGAACTCAAGCTAACCCCTAATCCTCAACTCGAAAGCTTTTCTTTTTCTTCGAATTCTCTGGGCTTTATCATCGGGAACGGTATTACCTCCTTAATCGATGTAGTGCCAACGAGAACCATGACGAGCCTATCTATGCCTATGCCTAGGCCTCCTGTCGGAGGCATCCCGTACTCCAAGGCCTCAACAAAGTCCCAGTCGAAGGGATGTGCCTCGAGGTCGCCGAGGCTCCTCCTTAGCTCCTCCTCCCTGAAGTAGGCGGCCTGAAGCTCCGGGTCGTTTAACTCCGTATATGCGTTAGCTAGCTCCATCCCCGCAATGTAGAGCTCGAACCTCTCAGCAAGGTCTGGTCTAGACCTGTGGGGTTTAGTTAGAGGCGATGACGATCTTGGGAAGTCCTTGATGAACGTTGGCTGTAGGAGGTGCTCCCTACCGACTACCCGGTCAAATAGCTTGACTATTGCCCTACCCCTATCGTAAGCACCGACAAGCTTTATGGAGTACCTGTCTAGGTATTCCTTTAGCTTGTCGTCAGGGATCGACTCCACGTCGATACCTGCGTACTCCCTAAAAGCATCGTACATGGACAGCCTCTTGTAGGGTGGTGAGAGACTTATCTTAACTTTTTCGTTGCCTACTGGGTACTCAACCTCCTTGGTTCCGAGGACCCTCTCAGCGACCGTACTGATTAAGTCCTCCGTGAGCCTCATTATATCGTTGTAGTCGGCGTAGGCCTCATAGGATTCCATCATGGTGAACTCGGGGTTGTGCTCAACGTCAATGTCCTCGTTCCTGAAGTTCTTACCTATCTCGAAGACCTTGTTGAAACCAGCTACTATGAACCTCTTTAAGTAGAGCTCTAAGCTTATCCTCAAATACCACTCCGTATCCAGAGCCCACACATAGGTCTTGAAAGGCCTAGCCGCCGCACCCCCATATATAGGCTGCAACACAGGAGTTTCAACCTCTATGTATCCTCTACCCCACATGAACTTCCTGATCTCCTCAATCGTTCTGAACCTCACCTCGAACACCCTCCTGACCTGGGGACTCATCATTATGTCCAGATACCTCTTCCTGTACCTGACCTCCGGGTCTAGGACCCTATGACCCCACTTCACTGGCGGGCTCCGAAGTGCTTTAGCTAGGATCTGCAGGTCCTCAACAGCTACAGTTAGCTCACCCCTCTTGGTGTAGTACAGAGTCCCGCTCACGTAAAGGAAGTCCCCCAGATCCACATACTCATCGAAGAAGCTGAGCAGCCTCCCGCTCACATCCCTCGAGAGGGAGCACTGTATCCTCACACCATCATCGACGATATCGAAAAACACTAGACCGCCATGCCTTCTTACACCAACAACCCTACCAGCTATAGCTACAGAGTTGCCGACCCCGGGGTTTCTCACTATATCAGCGACAGGGACGACCCGACCCTTGGGGGAATGCGGATAGGGATTTATCCCATTCGCCTCCAGCCTCCTCCTAACCTCCTTACGTAACTCAACCTCACTACTCACTCGATCACCTAGAGCTAACCCACGGTACAGCTTAAAGCTGACCTCCTCCCCGCCCTAAAGGGCGAGGCTTTCGGTTAGGTAATAAGCAAAAACCTCTGTTGTGGATCTGGGTTGCTCTATCTCTTTCTGAGGAGGACTAGGATGAGCGCTACTATAGCTACTATCGCTATAGCAGTGGGTACAGCCACCATCTCCATTGATGGAGGTGCTGTCACCGTTACCGGGATCGTTATGGAGACCGTGCCCGCAGCGGGTGGAGTCACGGTAACCGTGATAGGTGCTGTAGCGGGTGGTGTTGTGGTCGGTTTTGGAGTTGTCGTGGGTGTGGGTGTTACTGGCGTCGGACATACTGACGGGTTCAACCTTACTCTCAGGATGGTGATTCTGTTAATGACGCTGTCGGCACTATCGTAGAACCACTCACTGAACCTATCCTTCCTATAGGGGTTCGGGTATGATCTGTAGTAGAGCGTCACGATGGGGGCATCTAGGGCCAGCTTCTCCTGTATCTTCCAGGCTAACTCCTTCCGCTTCTCCATGTCGAACGTAGAGAGTAGCTCCTCTATTAGCGCGTCAACCTCCGGGTTGGAGTACCTAGCCCAGTTGCCAGCACCCTGCGGCCTACTGTGGAACCTGAAGTTGAGCCAGCCTATGTCGGGAGACCAACCACTGCCGAGTAGCCAGGTCATGACCTTACCCTGCTGTATCATCGGCCAGAGAGTTGCCCACTCGTAGTAGTAGACCTCAGCCTTGACACCTATCTTAGATAGGTCATCCCTGATGAACTCTGCCGCCCTAGCTCTCACTGGGTCGTAGCCTGGTGTTGGTGAGTATATCTCTATAACTACTGGCTCTCCCTTAGGTCCGTCCCTCCAGCCATCACCGTTCTTATCTGTGAACCCTATCTCATCCAGGATCT